>Ga0302119_10000548_pt1 | contig 16877 bp, 7 predicted proteins | sample AG5_Tmax_MG_FD_203114 | JGI IMG/M metagenome (GOLD analysis project Ga0302119, IMG submission 203114) | Marine microbial communities from Western Arctic Ocean, Canada - AG5_Tmax | ecosystem: Environmental > Aquatic > Marine > Oceanic | place: Canada: Western Arctic Ocean | collected 2017-10-01 | reverse complement strand
TGTGCTATTTTTCCTTATCGCAATTTTATTGATCACAACTTTTTTGGGAGGGCTGTTTGATTATTATTCTGGTAACGTTGAATCTGAAAAATCACTTGCCTTGAACAATGTAGCTACTTCTGAAGCTAATAAAGGCGGATTAGAAAATGGCGTTTCCAAGAGTGAAAGTACGTTCAGTGTTGAAAGCGGCACTGAGAAACCCATTGGCCTAAGTAGTGAAGTTGCCTCTGAAAAGTTCGGCGATGGCCCAGACGACCTCCCTCTCTCGAAGGACTTGTCCAGGAGCGTAGATGGGGATAGTGAGAAATCCATTGGCCTAAGTATTGAAGTTACTTATGCAAAGTTCGGCGATGGCCCAGACGACCTCCCGCTCGCGGAGGAATTGACCAGGAGCGAAGATGCGGTTACTGAGAAATCCATTGGCCTAAGTATTGAAGTTACCTCTGCAAAGTTCGGCGATGGCCCAGACGACCTCCCTCTCGTGGAGGACTTGCCCAGGAGCGAAGATGGGGATAGTGAGAAATCCATTGGCCTAAGTATTGAAGTTACCTCTGCAAAGTTCGGCGATGGCCCAGACGACCTCCCGCTCGCGGAGGACTTGCCCAAGAACGAAGATGGGGATAGTGAGAGATCCATTGGCCTAGACGACATCCCTCTCCCGGAGGACTTGTCCGAGAACGAAGAGGTGGGTACAGACAAATCAGGTGCTATCACTGAGGATGCCGCTCCTAAAATAAATAAAGACACCTTGCCAACATCAACTACTGCAGATGCAATTACCAGCAATCTTACGGCCCAATCAGATATAATAAGAAAGGATTCAATAAAATCAAGTCTATCGTTAAATCTGTACGGCAGTGGCTTCTACGTAAATAAGTTTCTTGCAACTACTGATCAGTCATTTGATAATCATGTGGATAGGAGGACGAAGGAAGAGCAATCTATTCTCTCTTATGGCGCTGGTGTTGAATTGAATTATCATTTTGATAATTGGTTGATCAGTGCTGGTGTTGCATTCAGTAATTTAGGTGAGAAAACCAACTATTCCCCTAATGTACGTGAACAGACAGATGCTATCAAAAGTGATAATAGCTATTGGCGGATTGCAACTTTTACTTATTGGATAACAGATTCTATTGGGAATCCTGAACTCGTACAAATAGTTGATTCTAACTACATTGAAGTTATCAATAGCATTGATACAACCTACACGATTACGGATAGCAGTGTCGCCGGACAAAATGGAAGTACTAAACTAACGTATATAGAAATTCCTGTATTAATTGGCTATGACTTGACTTTGAATAAGTTGCGCCTCTCTATCAGGACGGGTCTGTCATTGGGTTATCTTGCTATGTCAAAGGGATATTATTTGAATCGATCAAATGAACAATTGCTAAACATCGGGACTACCCCTAATCAATTCAATTCATTTACATTGAGCTATCTATTAAGAATTGGCACCAATTACAAATTGAACGAATCCATAGATCTTTTTGTGGAACCTGCCTTTAAGCTGAACCTCAATTCAGTGCTTGAGCAGCAATATGACATCTCCCAAAAATATTATTCAATTGGGTTAAACCTAGGTGTTAATTATCGTCTTTGATTTTCTGAGGGACCACCCTGCTAGTCTTGTTTCATCATTTTAAGTGAGAACCAGCCTAGCAGTAATATTATCGCTCCCATTACAATCCAGAGCGAGGTCATGTTTTCAAATAGAGGGTTTTTCTCAGGTTTACGAGCAAATTATGGTAGTATCCACCACATGCTCGCCTTCCATCGAGGAAAACTGCTAAAATGGTAGGGTGAATATTACGAGAAGTATCTGAGCACTTATGGTGCTGAGTATTAATATTTCTTGCGACGTCCTTTACGTCCTCCGCTGTCACGTTCGTTGCGGTCGCGGCTACGGAAGTCTCTTTTCTTGTCTCCTTTCTTGTCTCCTTTCCGCTTGTCTCTTCTAAAAGATTCACTTTTATTTGGACCTCCTTGAGGACGCTCTTCAGAAACTTCTACTTCCAAAGCTACACCGTCGTGTGCCTGACCTTGGAGTGATTGTATGAGTTTCTCCCCGGCTTTTTCTTCAATCTCGAAAAAGGAGAATTTCTTCATAATCTCGATCTTGCCAACTTCAGCGCTGCCAGAGTCAAGGCCCTCGTTGATTAATCCAATAAGACGCGTGGCGTTTAGCTTGTTCTTGCTTCCGACGTTGATGTACAACCGTGTAAGTGGTTCACCTTTACGGTTAACTCTATTTTTCTTTTCAGCTCTTTCTTTACGATCATCTCTACGATCATCTCTGCGGTTGTCCTTTCGGTCATCTCTTCGATTAGTTGGCCGATCATCTCTACCTCTTTTGTCTCTCCTGCCTCTATCGTCATCTCTACGATTTCCCGAGGTAGTTAGATCTCTTGCATTCTTGTAATAGCTTAAAAATCTATTAAACTCTGCTGATACAAAGTGCTTGATCAGCTGCTCCCTGTCTAAGCCCTCAAGCTGCCCGTAGATTGTCTTAAGGAATGGCTCTATTTGCTCATCGTTTACCTCAACCTTTTTGATTTTTTCAATCAATTTGAAAAGCTGTGTCTGGCAAATATCCTCGCCGCTAGGAACAGGTGCTTGGGCGAATGTGAACCCTCCTTTTTTCTCTGCTTCTCTGATTTTCCTGCCATCACGTGAAGTGATAATCGCGATTGAAGTACCACTTCTACCTGCCCTTCCAGTTCTTCCGCTTCGGTGAACATAAATCTCTGGCTCATCAGGTAGGCCAACATTAATTACGTGTGTAATGTCATTCACGTCTAAGCCTCTAGCCGCAACATCTGTTGCAACTAGGATCTGTAATTGACGACTCCTAAACCTGCCCATTGCTTCATCTCTTTGGCCCTGTGAAAGGTCGCCGTGTAAAGCGTCAGCATTGTATCCATCCTGGATCAGCTTGTTGGCAATTTCTTTAGTTTCTCTTCGTGTTCTACAAAACACGAGGGCATAAATATCTGGGGTAATATCAGCAAGGCGTTTAAGAAGTTCGTAGCGATCCTTAGCTGAAACTGTATAATATAGATGGGTTACATTTTCGGCACCAACATTCTGACCAGCAACAGAAATCTTTTTCGCTCCTGGCATATGCTTTTCAGTGATCTTAATGATCTCCTTTGACATCGTAGCCGAAAACATAAGTGTTTGCTTTTTATCAGGTGTTGTAGCCAATATTGCATCCAAATCCTCTTTGAATCCCATGCTTAGCATTTCATCTGCTTCGTCGAGAACTACGCGGGCGACATACTTTAAGACAAGCTTTTTTCGCTCAATTAGGTCTTTTGCTCTTCCTGGTGTAGCAACAACTATTTGAGCATCTCTGCTCAAGGCTCTCATCTGTGGGACAATATTTGCTCCACCATACACAGCAACAACACCTAGCCCTTTGGCATACTTTGCATAATCCTTAATGTCCTTGGCAATTTGCACGCAAAGTTCTCTGGTAGGGCAGAGAATAAGGGTTTGTGTATTTCTGTTTTTAAGATCGGTCATCTGGATTGCGGGCAATCCAAACGCTGCCGTCTTACCGGTGCCCGTTTGCGCAGAAGCAATTAGATCCTTGTCTGTTGTAAGGAGATGAGGGATGGTTTCTGCCTGTATGGGAGTGGGTTCTTTAAAGCCCAGGCTTTTTACAGCATCTACAATCTCCGGATTTAATCCAATTTCTTCAAACGTGCTCATTCTGTTTTGTTATACTGTTGCGGCATTCTTTTGCCTCTTCCTATCGTGCTCGGCAAGAAGTATTTTCCGTAGCCGGATGAATTTCGGAGTAACTTCAACATATTCATCCTTGCCGATGTATTCCATCGCCTCTTCTAGAGAGAATTTAATAGCAGGAGCAATTGAAATTTTATCATCCGCTCCTGAAGATCGTACGTTGGATTGCTGTTTCTTTTTTGTCACATTAACCACTAAATCGTCCTGTCGATTTGTCTCCCCAATTACTTGTCCTGCATACACCTCGTCCATTGGGTTAATGAAAAACTTGCCTCTATCTTGAAGCTTGTCGAGTGAGTATGCCATGGCCGTCCCGGTTTCCATTGCGATTAAAGCCCCGTTTCTTTTGTTTTTTATTTCGCCTTTCCAAGGCTCAAATCCATTGAAGCGATGCGAAATAACTGCCTCTCCTTCAGTTGCCGTTAGGATAGGATTGGTAAGTCCAATTAGACTTCTTGCAGGAATTTTGAATTCCAAATTAATCCGATCATTCTTAGGCTCAATATTGAGGATGTCTCCTTTTCGCATAGTGACAAGTTCAATAACTTTTCCCGAAAACTCTTCTGCTACATTGACCGACAGCGTTTCAACCGGCTCGTGCTTGAATCCGTCAATCTCCTTAATAACAACCTGTGGTTGTCCAAGTTGAATTTCATATCCCTCTCTTCTCATTGTTTCAGCTAGAACAGAAAGATGCATGGTGCCTCTGCCAAAAACGAGTAATCTGTCAGGGGAATCCGTCTCATCAACTCTGAGCGCAAGGTTTTTCTCTGTTTCCTTAAACAGCCTGTCCCTAACATGTCTTGATGTTACAAATTTCCCATCCTGACCAAAGAAAGGAGAGTTGTTAATAGTGAACAGCATACTCATTGTAGGTTCATCAACGGCGATTGGAATCAAGGCTTCCGGATTTTCAAAGTCTGCAATGGTATCACCGATGTCAAATGACTCTAGTCCCATAACCGCTACTATTTCTCCAGAGGTGATTTCTTCTTTAACTTTTTCTTTTCCTAATCCCTCGAATCGGTACAACTCTTTTACGGTTGACCTGTGGATGTCTCCATTTCGTTGAACTACGGATACTTGGTCGCCCATCTTAATGCTGCCTCGGTGAACTCGACCAACCGCAATTCTTCCTGTATAAGACGAGTAATCTAGGGAGCTAATCTGAATCTGTAAAGTGCCAGAATTATTCGCTGGCGGCTCAAAGGTTTCAAGAATAGTGTCAAGTAGGTAAGTCACATCTTCCGTTGGTGCTTTCGCATCAGGACCCATCCATCCCTCTTTTGAGGAACCATAGACTGTTTTGAAGTCTAGCTGCTCCTCGGTTGCATCTAAAGAGAACATAAGATCAAAAACGGCTTCATAAGCCTCTTCTGGAGTACAATTAGGCTTGTCCACCTTATTGACCACCACTATTGGTCTTAATCCTAGCTCCAAAGCTTTTTGCAAAACAAATCGTGTTTGGGGCATCGGCCCTTCAAATGCATCTACCAAGAGAAGCACTCCATCGGCCATGTTTAGTACACGTTCTACTTCGCCACCAAAGTCAGAGTGACCAGGTGTGTCGATGATATTGATCTTGGTGCCTTTGTACCTTATCGATACGTTCTTAGCAAGAATAGTAATTCCTCGCTCACGTTCAAGGTCGTTCGAATCCAGAATCAGGTCTTCAACCTCTTCATTATCTCTGAATAATTTAACCTGATGTAGAATGCGATCCACCATGGTGGTCTTGCCATGATCAACGTGGGCAATGATTGCTACGTTCCTTATTTCCATAATCTCCTTTTAAGCCTTTCGTTGCTGTTGTTTAGGAATAGTCCTGGAATCAAAAAGTTCACAAAAGTACTCTATTGCTGCAATCTGAGGTTAAATGATTGCTTTTTTATCAGGTATTGTTGCGTTCCATTGTGGTGCTACTTCTCCAATATCTCAAAGTACAAGGCAAGCGACTCACCGCTTTCGTCAACCAGGGTGAGTAAATGCCGGCCAGGTGCCGGTGCGAGTTCTAGCTTGTGAAGGACGGTGGTACTCCCAACAAACTCCTCATCCACATGCCAATAGACGGTCGATGTTGGCCTTCTATGTGCAACTTCAAAAATGGTCTTTTGAATCTCTCCTTTTAGATTTCTGGGCACGAAGATTTTAGTATTCCTTTTGGGATAGATAACGTCCATACTTCGTTCTGGACCTTCACCACAATCTGGTGACATGGGGGGCAAGGTCTTATAGAAAGGGTCCTTCCTCTTAAAGTACCACTCCTGAATAGGGGGGAGGACAAACCAACTGGTATCTACCATGTTGGCCACTTCATAACACTTGCTGGTCACGCGGTACTTACCATCCTTGGCAAGATGTACCCTTTTGTGATAAGTACAAATAGGGCTCTTGTTACCTGCCACCGGACCCAATATTTTCTCTGTCGCAATACACGTCTCAGATGCTGCAAACCCGCTTCTCTTACACACTTCGATCTCGGAAAGGTCTTCAAATGGGGTGTCATACCATTTCTGGTTGGGCAAATACTTGAACATCTTGAACAGGATAGGAGCGGCCACATTCAATCCAGTCAACCCTGGCCGGCCCTCGCCATCAGCATTCCCTACCCATATGCCCACCAGATACCTAGTGTTCATTCCTATTGCCCAGGCATCTCGATGCCCAAAGCTGGTCCCAGTTTTCCAGGCAACATCTGCTGCTGATTGAAAATCTTCCCAACCCCGTTCTTCTCTTGGCCGGTTGAGTTCTTTCATGGCCTTGAAGGTCAGCCAAATGGGCCCTGCACCGAATAGGTGTGTTTGCTTGTGCATCGGTGTGCGGGTGCTATCGGTAGCCATGAAATATGCACCTTGCTGATCAATTTCGTTGTATCCAAAATTGTAGCGCTCGTAGTTTTTCAGTGCACGTGCCATTGATAGGTACGCACTGGACAGGTCCCAAAGTGAGGCCTCCGCACCACCCAGGATTAGAGATAGTCCATAGTGTTCTGCAGATTGCGTAATGGTGGTCATGTTGAGTTTCTTCAACACATCGAGAAATCTGGGTGAACCATAATTCCTTAACATGCGCACTGCCGGGATATTCAAGGAGCGTGCCAGGGCTTCAGAAGCTGGTACCGCTCCATCAAATTTTTTGTTGAAGTTCTTCGGGGCGAAGCTGCCAAATTTTGTGGGTACATCAGCCAATAGTGCATCAGGCAGTAGCATTCCATCTTTGAGCATTGCCGCATACAAAAATGGCTTAAGGATACTGCCTGTACTCCGCGGTGCTGTTATCACATCCACATCCTGTCCTGATGCAGGATGTTCGCAATCTGAGTTGCCCACATACGCTAGCACCTGGCTGGTTTCTATGTCTATCAGTATCAGGGCTGCATTGTGAATTTCATTTTGGCTCAGGGCTTTGTGATAGCTGCTTATAATATTGTTGGCCTTTACCTGTAGGGTCTTGTCAATAGTGGTGCGAATGCGCTTCCCTGCATTACCCTCGTTGAAGACCCGTGTCAACAAGTGAGGTGTCAGCAGCGGTATAGAGTTGGGTCTTCCCGGGAGTATTTCTGATTTGGCCAGCTCACAAGTGAGGTCGTTAATAATTCCTTTTCTCTTCAGTTTATCCAGTAATCGATTTCTTTTTGCAAGTAAGCGCTCCTGGTTTTTTCCGGGATATATCAGTGAGGGAGCATTCGGAAGCACTGCAAGTGTTGCCATTTCACCCCAGGAAAGTGTTTCTGGTGCACGGCTATAATACCTCCAGCAGGCCGCCTCCAGGCCTACAACATTCCCGCCAAATGGAGCGTGTGTGGCGTAAAGGCCCAGGATTTCCTCTTTTGTCATCGACAATTCCATCCTTAGTGCCATGAAGATTTCAATGGTCTTCTGGAATACAGTTCTGGGCTTCCCTTTTCTTGCCAGCCGTATTATCTGCATGGTAAGTGTGCTGCCACCGCTTACTATGCGCTGTTCCGAAGCGTTTTGATACGCTGCCCGAAAGATTGAAATGGGGTTTACTCCTGGATGGTAATAGAAGTACTCATCTTCGAAGTGCAATATGGACTGTTCGAACTTATCCGGTATATGCTGTAGGGGAGGGAATCTCCATTGCCCGTCTTTTGCGATATGGCCTGCAAGCAGGTGCCCGTCTGCGTCTTCCAGGACAGTACATGTGGGGTCATTAAACAAGGTGTCTGGCAGGCAATTGGCGAACCAGATGATGCAAGGAAGGGCAACGGCTGCCAGTAGCAGCTTTGTTTTATGCTTTTTCAGCTCAACCTTCAAGGTTTCTACATCTTGTAAATTCTTTCTTTAACGACTTGCGCTGATATTACCTCCCGCTTCGACGACCTCAACCCATCTACCTGCTTTTCTAGAGTAGATCTCGTTGTCATACATGGCCTCGCAATATACGGTGGGTAGATAAAAGCGTCCGAGATACGCGGCATTCAACAACACCTTAAACGTCTTTTTGCCACCTGTTTGTAGATCAAAATAAGAGTACACTCTATCATCCCTGATATCCTGGTACTTGGGTTTATCTCCAATATGCTGTGATTCTACCAGGTCCATACGCGTATTCCGTATTTCCCATCCGGAAGGAAAGATCTGCGTAAGTGCCATCTCCTTGTATTCCTGGCGTATGCCCGGGTGTTGAATCTCAACCTCGGCAATGAAATCAGCACCTTGCTCTATTTGGGAAGGGTTTATTGTCTTCCCGGCAAGGTTGAGATAGCGCACCTTCATAGTAAGGTCGCGTTCAGAGTTAACAGCATTTCCAACAAGGGGTATTCCTGATAGTTGCAGTTTAACAAACAAAGTGCGATCGCTCGTATTTTTTATCTTTAGCGATCCTTCTGGCGCACCTTTCATATTCATGTCAATCTGAGAAATAGCCTGGGTAGTACTCACTGTTTTAGGGCCTTTTGCGTCCAGGTCGTACTGGAATTTAACCGCCTCGCCGGAGCCGGTTATGGAGACGAACTTGGCAATTGCCATCAGAGAATATGCCGTAGTCTGAGTGCTGTACCAGCGGTTTGATCCTATCTTATCCGCTAGCTCTTCCATGATCGTCTTTGCCAGCCCTTTTTTCTTCATTAGAACCAGGGTCTCCAGGATCATCGCCTGATCTCGTTCAGTACTTCCATAAGAATGAGAAAGCTCTTTATAGGGTTCTATCTTGGTACTGGTGCTGGCAATCATCCTGGCCGCAACATCTTTCTTGCCAGCGAGCTGGTATGCAGCTGCCAGTCGCCATAAGGCGGCATTGCTTAGCTTCTTCATCTCCCTCATCCTGTTCATTGCTCCCATTGCTGGTTTCTTAGCCAGTGCCAGAGTGTACAGGCGATAGGATTGAATGAGCTGTGCGCTATTGTGGTAATGGTGGTGCGAAGAGCCCATATCGGCTGTCCATGCATTGGCTCTTTGCTTCTGGAACTTCACCCAATCGTTGATCATCTTGGAAGGGACATCATAGCCCCTTACTTTAGCCTCCAGCAGGTAGTGGCCTGCATAGTTGCTGCCCCAGTCACTGGCTGTTTCGTGCTCATTTGGCCAGTAGGAGAAGCCGCCTGTCGAAATTTGGAAGAGTTTGAGCCGTTCAATTCCAGCAATGATGTTCTCCTGGATCTTTGCCTTTCGTTCGGTTGGCAGATCTATGATCTTATCAAGATACACTTGTGGAAAGACGGAGGAAGTTGTTTGCTCAATGCAACCATGTGGGTAACGAATGAGGTATTCCAACCGCTCACCTATTTTTATGGGTGGCATTCTGGATACTTCGATAGAGCCCTTATTCGTACCTGCCATGCCCACTGCGGCATACTCGGTTTCCCACGTCTTGCCGGGTTCAATAACCGCGTCTATCACTTCATTGATCTTCGGATTTGGAATACGAACATTGATCTCTACATCGTAATGGGCGGTCTCAGTACCACTCTTTACCAGTACCTCCACCCTGGCAATGCCCAGCTTCTTAGCTACCTTCATGTCGAAGGTTACTACCTGGTCACCCTCTTCCTTAAAAGTGATGGACTGTTTATTCAGCGGCACTTTTACCAGGCTGTTGGTTTTAACTTCAATGGAAACGTTCTTGATCTTTTTGTCCATGGCAAAGACTGTCACCGGTAGTTTTAGCTGTTCTCCAGGCCCAATTACCCTGGGCATCGTAGCCAGAACCATTAGGGGCTTCTTTACCGGTGTTGTCTTCTCAGTATTGCCGTAGCTTCCTTTGTACCCGGCAATAACCATCGTTCGTACCGACCCTACGTAATTAGGCATCATGTATTCATGCGTGTTTTTAGCCCCTGGTTTCAGCTCAAAAGGCCCCATAAATTTCACCACGGGCTTGAATCGATTGGCTTTTTTCTTTCCCTTATTCGCAGCGGCTTCATCACCACCCAGGGCCAGAAGACCAGCCATCTCCCCAGAGAATGCGCCCATAACATATTTATACATGTCCCAGGTCTTTACTCCCAATGCTTCACGGGCATAAAAGTGGTTCCACGGGTCAGGGGTACGGAAATTGGTGAGATCCAGCAAGCCTTCATCCACAACCGCTACGGTATACACCATCTGCTGTCCCGTTGCTTCGCTGACCTTGATAGAGACTTTGCCTTCTGGTTCCAGCACATCTGCCATTGCAATTTGAGGTGTAAGCCTGGTTTTTGGATCTTCTACCCCTATGTTCTGAATCCCATATAGCCTTATGGGCATATCATTAACGGTCTGTTCATGTGGTTGAACCAATGTAATGTGCACGTAAACGTTGGGTGCCATCTCAGGAGTCACTTCAAAGCTGAACTTATTTCCGTCTTCCTGGGCGTTGACCCAAAAAGTCTTGATCACCTTCGAACCGGTTTCTACACTTACCATTGCCCGACCCACTTGTGATTCCGGAAGCTCTACCCGCACACTTTCACCAACATTGTATTTGGTCTTATCCGTGCTGAATGTGAGCATCTCTGCTCCACCTGGATTGTCCCCTCCAGGCTGGCTCCACCAGCCTTTATAAGTGGTGTAGAAAGCTTTGCCAACACTGTGGCCTGTTTCCGGGTCGGAGATTCTGATAAATTTTCTACCATAGTAGCGTCCGTCCAGGTTCATCTCATACATGGCCTTGCCATCTATGGTGTTGATGTATTCTGTTTTTAGCAGGTTCCTGTTACTGTTGGAAACGTAATAGGCAAGATCATCATCAGACGACCGTTCCCACCACCATCGCCAGTATACATTGAAGATTTCAATCTTCAAATTCTGTCTGTCAACGGGCTTTCCATATTCATCTACTGTAACGATTGGAATTACATTGGGCTCATTGGAGTACAGTGCGCCATTCCATCCCGGTCCGTCAGGAATCTTCACCCCAACGTACCCACGGTAAGGTGAGTAAGGAACCGAAAAGCTATTGACACTAAAGTCTCCACCCCTTTCAAATGCCCTGACCTTGAAGTATGCTTTCAGCATACCTGGAGCATTGTCAGCTACCTGAATACTCGGCATAACGGTGGCCTCTCCTTCAGCATTTAGGTTGCCCTCAAACACCATTTGTTCTTCCACTTCAAAATTCTTAGAGGGATCGTCAAAAGCAAAGTCCTTGTACTCCTTGAAAGCCGTCCGCCCTTTGGTCATGGTCATCTCGACATCCGCTTTGAGATTGCGGGCTTTTGCCCCATGGAGCCATTTCACCAGTAGATCACCCTCAAGTGATTCTGTGTCCCGCAGGATATCCGCGTGAAAATCCAGCTTGAGCTTTAAGCGGTTTGGTTTGATCGCCTCCACCTTGATGATTTTGGTGAATACAGATCCTCCAACTTTCACCTTGGCAAGCCAGTTTCCTGTAGGCGCTTCAGGGTCTGTCTTTGTTCTGAAGTCATAGAAGCCATGGAGAGAAGTGAGGCTTACCTTCCGCTGGTAGAGCTGGCTTTCCGGGGTGTACAATTCAAACACGACCGGATGATTTTCAGGAATTACCTGGTTCTTGTCCTCAAGTATAAAGGACAGATACAATGAATCTCCTGGCCTCCATACTCCACGCTCTCCATATATGAATCCTTTGACGCCCTTTTTAGATCGCTGTCCTCCAACGTCGAACATGCTCAGTGATAAGGCAGTTCCATCATCCAGTCTTAGGTACCCTATTTGCCTTCCACTTCTTGCGATTAGCAGGAAGGGATGCTTTTTGAGGTCAACGGTGGTAAAGCCATTGTCATCAGTTACATTTGTGCCAATGAGTTGGTTCTGGTAATTGTAGATTTCAATATCTACACCCCCCAACGGCTCAGTAGATTTAATGTCCGTCACTGCAACAGTAAGAGATGTTCCTGCACCTGATTTGGCAATGATGCCTAGGTCGGAAGCAAAGATATTCCTGGTTACCGTTCCATTGCCACGCATGTAATAGGAGTCTTTACATGGATTATCGCGATCCTGGTAATTGTAACCTGAGCCATAGCTATAGTCATAATCGTCATAGTACCAGTAGTCATTACCCGGGCTGTCATAACGGCTCTCTTCCGGATCATCCGCGAGATCATTCAGGCTTGTAACAATATCATCTTCACCACCATCCGTTGCACCGCAGGGGTACATTGAGTATTTTTTCTTAATGCTCAGCTGCACACGGTAAATGGCACCAGGCTCCGCCTTTATCAGCCTTGAAAGGTCAATGGAGAAGTTGTTCCACAGGCCGTAGTCAATGGCTTTGTCTGATTGGAGTGCCACTTCACCCTTGTATACGATCCTCCCAACCCGCTTCATCTCCCTGTAACCATCAAATTGATTTACTTGCAGGAATTGTGCGACGTTGTCCTCATACACCTTAATAACCTTCACATCTACAGCCCTCAGGTTTACCGACTTAAAGGGGAAGATAAGTCCCTGGGTATTTGGCAGGATCACCCCTTTACCTATGAGTTCAATGGCGGGCTTGATGTTGGCAAAGGTGATATCAGAAGAATGGCCTTCCATCAGCTGGTAGTTCATAATATTCCGGATTCCATCGTCCACTACCAGCTGTGTAGTGCCCGTTTGTCTCTTATTAGGATACACCTTTACGGAATTTTCTTCTTTCACAATCTTGATTCCAACGCCTGACTCCAGGTAGATTAGTCCTTCCAGGTCCTGATCAGGGTTTATGGGATCTGAGAAATACACGGTGACGTATTGAGTCGGTTGCTGCGTGACCTTCAGGCTGAGCACCTTGAACTCTCCCAGGGCCGGTATTTCAAAGTTCTTTTCGCCGTCGCCATCAATTCCAATGGGCTCTCCGTCCCAGTGGATCAATACTTCTTCCCGTTCTTCCGTACGGTTGATGCTGTCAACAGTGAAGTTGTGGGTCTTATTATCGCCAGCATGATCCCATGTAACATTGAGCTTCATCCCGTTTTGAGTAGCTGCCAGCAGGTCTTCAATCACTGGGTCGTATGCCTGGTCAGCTGTAACAAGCTGCCCCTGCATCTGCTGCCATTTGAGGTCTTCGATATCATACGCCCGCATGCCCTCGAAATAGACATTTATTGCCTGTTGTATTGTCTGAAAACTGAACGGCAGTGTGCTTAACTTTTCGGGCACCTCGGCCACTTTGGACAGGTGGAATTCGGCCTCAAATAGCTTTCCGGATGGTAGCAGCCCCTCTGGAATAAATTCTATGGTGCGTTTGTCTATCCAGTTGGCTTCCCCTTTAATATCAGGTGAGAATTCAAAGAGCTCTGCTTCAATGGCTTCGTGGAGCTCGACATCCTGCTCTTCCATCAAACGAATCTTAATGGAGGAACCGTTGGAAATTATGCCCGAGGTAAAAGCGGAAATGTATCCTGTGAAGGCGGGGTCGATATGTATGGCGGTTTTTTTATCGCTGCAGCTGTCAAAGACAAGTATACTAGAAGCAATCAGTGCGATAAAAAGGCTTGGTAGGGTGTATTTTTTCTTCATGAGGGCGGATTAGAGAATGAATATTCAGATAAAGATAAATGATTATGGCAACTATTTCTTTATGTATCATAATTATGTAGTTCAACTGCAATATTAGTTGGAATATTGTTTCTTTGGTATATCATGCATGTGAGAGCCCCGTATTTCAACGCAATTTTTCTGGCTTGGACTACCTGCTTGGCGCACTCCGTGTCCTTTGCTCAGCCTGATTCAGCGAGCGCTGATAAGTTTGGGTATGAACCGGACATGGCGGCTAAAGAAGCTGTGGGGAAAATAATTCGTTATACGGGTCTGGTGCCAAATTTCACGGTTACGTCAGGGACTGTCCCAACTGTTTTGGCATATGTTAAAGGGGGCAAACGATACATTGCCTACAATCCTGACTTTATAAGGAGGTTGAAACATAAAACGAATACCGATTGGGCAGCCGTGAGTGCGGTGGCCCATGAAATCGGGCACCACCTTTCAGGCCATACCATGGGGAATCAAAAGAGTAACCCCGGCGATGAGCTGGCTGCGGATAAGTTTTCAGGATTCATCCTTCATCAGATGGGCGCTACATTGGATGAAGCTCAGGCCGCTTTATCATCAATCACTTACAGTTATGATAGTTTGTTATATCCTCCCAAGAGTGCGAGATTATCCGCTGTAGAAGGAGGTTGGAAGGAAGCTAAAATGTTGGTCAATGTCAAGGCTTACGGGGTGGTAGATTCAGTATTACCTCAGGATACTACCCCGCCGGTCAGGCTGGTATTCAAGTGTCGTTTTAAAGATGATGACAATTTGTATTTTGTAGATGAGGAAAACCGGATAATATGGTTTGATAATTATGGCAAGCCGATTATTATTGGGCATACTGCAGAATCTGAAAACAGCCGGTACGAATGGATTTACTCCTATGGGGATCAGGTATATGGGATTGACAAGAAGCAGCAGATATGGTATGAATCGTCTCCCGGGGTAATGGCTGTCATAGGGCGGGTAGAGCCAGTGGAATGATATCACCACGAAGGGCAATCTTGGGGGCGTTTATATGGTGATTTCTTGGGGCAGGGGAATTGTGCAGTAATTGAGAGCTCGTGTGAACCACCTGAATAATTGCTTAGCTTGGATAAAGTGATGTCATAGCTGTATCCAAATCGCACCTTCCCCATTTGTATGCCGGTCATTATAATAAACGAATCCGGGTTTCTCTCGGCCTGCCGGTACCACAGGCCACCATAGATGGGCCCTCTCTTAAGATAAAACCCCAGGATTAATTGTTGGAAGTCTTGTTGGCGCTGGAAGATAATGTTGGGGGAAAACCTCAACTCATCAGTTTCATCCAACGGTATCACAGCACCGGCATGAACAGTGAGCTTTAATGGCAGTCGGGTTTTTTCATGATCGATAAACCCTTCAGATGGCTGTGTGAGGTGGTGGAGTGCGAAGCCTCCGAAAACCTTCTTGCTGTAAATCAGCAGTCCGGTTGACAAATCCAGGTTGCCTTGTGAATTTCTTATAGCAGTTTCTTTGGTGTCATAGATGAACCCATAGCGGGGATCTATCATGTCGCCAAATGTCAGTTTGTTCCAATCTAAATGTTTCTGGATATAGCCGGCCTGGAACCCCGCTCTTATGGAATAATACCTATTGAGCTCACCGTGATAGGCGTAGAGTACGTTGGCGCTCATGGTGTTTAAAGTACCTCCTCCTGCCTGATCACTCAACACGACAAAACCGATGCCTCCCTCCAGGGCTTTAACGTATTGGTCATATGATGCGCTGGAAGTAACAAAGGTGCCTGATAGTGCGGGCCATTCATTTCGGTAATTCATGCACATGCGGGGGCATTGGTTGGTGCCTGCAAATGCTGGGTTAAGATACAGGGGGTTAGCAAAAAACTGGGAGAATTGTGGATCCTGACTATTGGCGTCAGTGGCAGTTGTTGAAGCGGTCACAATTATGAGAATCAGGATACGGGTTGATTTGATTTTTTTGTTTGATGACCTGAATATTTCTAAATTGTGCAGGTAAAGAACGGTGCATTGGAAAAGGTTTTTCACAGCTGTGGAATTTGAGTTGCACTTTGTTTTAGTACTTCCACTTGTTGGGTCCTTCGGAATGAGATTTCCATAAAAATTATCCCTTGGTAGTCAGTTTATCAGATGGAGAATTAATACAGAGGTATAAGGCAACCGGAGACCTGAAAGTTGTTGGGGCGTTGTATCACCGCTACACGCATCTGGTGGCTGTCTTGTGCATGAAGTACTTAAAAAATCAGGCAGATACCGAAGACGCAGCAATGGAGATCTTTGAGGTGTTGATCAAGGACCTGAAGCATCACCAGGTACAGAATTTTAAGGCCTGGTTATTCACAGTGGTTAGGCACCACTGCTTCAAACGTCTGCGGAGCCAGCAGCGCGAGCGTGAAAAGGAACAGGAATTTCATAGGGAGGATCCTTCTTTTATGGAAATGGGTCCTATTGGAGACCTAGGAGGTGAGGCGGATATTATTCAGCAGAATATTGCCAGGCTCCAGGAGGCAATGGATGCTCTCAAACCACAGCAGAGAGAATGCATTCGGCTGTTCTATTTGAAGGAGAAGAGTTACAAGGAGGTGGTAGCAGAGACAGGGTACGATATCAAGAAGGTGAAGAGCTACATACAAAATGGCAAGAGAAACCTGGCAATCTACTTTAATACGATTAAAACATGAGTGACAGAACCGACCATATAATTATTGATGATAGCCCTTGCCCTTCATTGGATCAGCTGATGAAGTACAAGGAGTCTAAGTTAGATAGTGGTGGGAGCCACGTGGTAGAGAAGCACCTGCTTAGCTGTTCAATGTGCAATGAGGTAATCGGTCATCTTCATGAAGACAACTTGTCGGAAATGACGGCAGTTGCAGCGAGCATCGATCAACAGGTCGGTGAACGTATTTCTCTTTCTGCGTCAGGAAGCAATAGCGTCAACTTTAATGCATTTATGTCCATTGCCGCGGTGTTCATAGGGGTCCTCATGATTGTTGGCAACCTGCTCATCAATGAAGATAATCCTGTAGATACCGGTAATTCGGTTGTTGCCAGTGAGGTAATACCCAGGGACAACCCACCTGCTGAGGTGTCCGTAGCTGAGATCGCTGAGGAGCGCAACCTGGAAGAAGAAGCTGCTACGCCTGATCCTGCAGGTAGTATAGCCGGAGATAATCCG
>Ga0302119_10000547_pt1 | contig 16879 bp, 5 predicted proteins | sample AG5_Tmax_MG_FD_203114 | JGI IMG/M metagenome (GOLD analysis project Ga0302119, IMG submission 203114) | Marine microbial communities from Western Arctic Ocean, Canada - AG5_Tmax | ecosystem: Environmental > Aquatic > Marine > Oceanic | place: Canada: Western Arctic Ocean | collected 2017-10-01 | reverse complement strand
CTTAATTTGATGTTGATTACTACCCACCATTCCTTGCACCACATTACCGCCGGGTTTCATTTGCGGTACCGAAATATTCCGCATGAGTGCCCCACCTCCCGCGGCGTGCGCGAATGGAGTGATCGCTTGTCTGCCTGTCATAGTATATTGAGAATGAAGCAGTGGGTCATACCCGGCTTCGCCCTCTTTAGGCATCATACCTGCATCAGCTTGGCGTCCAGCGTGACTCCACGATGAAGAAGCATAGTCTTTTTTGAAAAATTTTCCGATCGCCCCCGGGTCGCCATGAGCGTCTTGCCCCCCTATTCCAAGTACTCCACTTTCTTCTAAATAATCTAACCCGTGATCAACCGCAAAAGCTGACCCGATACCAGCTACGCTCCTTCCAAGATTTTTTGGTCCCGGTTTGCCCATCCAGTCGACGGCTTTATTTACACCGCCACCCATTTTTCCAAGCCTTGGATATTTTGAATCAAGTGATGGCAGAGCATGTTTTCCTTCTGCGTCTGGTAAAAGGCTTTGTCTATTTTCATTACCCCACCAACCTTTCATACTTTCTTGAACCATGTCTACTATTCCGTAATTTCCGGTGTTCCATGCCCCCTTCATTGACTGTATTGGGTTTCTTGCAACATTACCGATCTTATTTATCGCTCTACCACCCAGTCCTAATCTTGCGGGATCGCCGATTTTGTTGCCGGGTATTGACGGCTCCAAGTTCATTCTGCTCGTTCTGACAAGCCCCCCTACTTCTTTTCCACTCCACGCTCTACGGAAAGCGTCTACCAAGTGCCTCACCCATCCGCCTCCGCCAAACATACCTCCGCCTTGTCCTTGCTTTGAGCCGGCGAGATGCTTCCATTTGCCTTCTGCTCCGCCAGTAACTTGTCCGATATCTACAAAATTAGTAATTCTCCTGAGCGGCTCGAACGCCATATTCGTGGCATGCTTAAACTTTTTCCACGTCCAGCTCCACGCTTTTTTGGCATGATCCATTGTAAACGTTTTCTTTACTCCGTCTGCCATCCAGTTTCCCATATCTCCAAGTCCACCAAGCTCGATTGGCCGTCTCATACCCGCGCCAAGTCTGGAAGCAGCTCTTCCTGTTTGTGTTTTCGGAACAGTACCAGCTCTGTTTGCGTTTTCGAGAGTAGTTCGTTTGGCTTCAAGTTTGGCGAGCTTCGCTTCGGCTCGCCCTCTTGGCCCCTTTGTTGCCGTTTCCGGGTTTTTTTCGAGAGCAGTTCGTTCGGCTTCAAGTTCGGCGAGCTTCTTTTGAGCGCCGGGCACCTTGCCTAGCTCCGGGTTCGTCTTGCGCGGAAAGGGACCCTCGTCCATGGGCGGACTAGATGAAAACCAATCCCCCCCGCCGGGGATCGGTTCGCTCATATTAAAAATTTTTGCTTTTAATTTGTTTATAGAAGTAGTTAATTTTTCTATGGAGGTCGAGGCTGATGTCGGCATTTTTGCAATTTTTGCTTTTAATGCGTTTATAGAAATAGTTAATTTTTCTATACCACCTCCGCGCCATCCTTGCGCGACTCCACCGGGAATTTCTCCAATAGCTGTTGCTGCCCTACCGAACATCCCGGGGCCTTGGCCGCGCGGTCCTTTTCCAACCAAGCCCTTAATCATATTTTTTGTATTTTCTTTTATTGCGCCAATTACGCCGTCCATCCCCAACGAGCCTTTCGCCATGCGCTCAGGACCAGTAAGAGCTTCCTCTACTTGGCCAAATATTCTTCCTATTTTCGTAAATAAATTGCCTGTTTTGCCGGGCACACCACCACCACCCCCGCGCTCTGCCATATTCTTTTGCAACCATTTGTCTCGAGCCTTGAAATCACCCTTATATTCTATCCCTCCAAGTTCTCGCCCGCCTCTAAATTGTTTGACAGAGTCTTTTCCACCCATCCAACTCGCAAATTTTTGTCCTCTTGCGCGCCACTTTTCTGCACCGGTAGTGCGTCGTTGGGATTGTTCGTCTATGCTTTTTCTTGCTTTTTCTGGGGTTGATTCTCCTTCTATGTACGCTTGTCGGCGGGAAGCGAACTCTTCCGAGCTTTCCGCTACGTTACTTGCTTTGATCTCCTTCGCTAACTCGCGAAACCTTATCATAAATTGTCTTGTCAAATTTTTAATGTTATCTTGTCGCGTGCGATCAAGGAACGCTGGCATCAGCTTCGGTTTCGGACCAACTTCTTTTAACGCTGCTTGGCCTGCTTGATCCTGCAAGAAGGTGGAATGCGGAGATTTACTCAGTATTCGCTCTGACCAGCCTAGTGCTGCTTTCGGCTTATCGTACCCGGGCGGCAGAAGCTCCCCACCGCGCATCGGTACGCGAGTCTTACCGAATTCAGTTGGCCGCCGATACCCTTTGGAGATTTCGCGGCGTGGACTTGCTCCACCGAACTCATCAAATCGCTTGGCAGACTCTGTCCTAAGGGTGTGCTGGCGATCCCCAATCCTCATTTGCTGTGGCGCCGTGTACTTGGGCGCGCCCGCCGCTCCTCCATGAACTTGCGATCGAACTTTATACCCGAACGAAAATTCACTATGAGCTTTCAAAGTTGCTTCCTTTATTTTGTTCAAGGTTTTTATCGGATCTATAATTGCGTCACCGACTTTCCTTAAAGCGTAGCCAATCCTCATTGCATTAGAGGTGTATTCTCTCATGACTGTTTTCGCTTGAAGCTGGTCAAAATGTCCTTGGCCAAATTTGTCGGTAAGTACGGGGGGTTTTGCACCGGGAGCAGCTTTATTATTAAGATTTAGTCCCGCGTTCTCGCGTTGGACAATCCGGATCTCATCAACGGGTCTCACGCTTTCTGCCTTGCCGCCCAGTCCTTCCCAGAAATCTGTAGCCATTGCCGCTACACCCGCTTTGACATACTGACCGAACCCTTCCTGTTTAGCCTCGCGGTATCGTGGCATAATTTGTTCCTGACCAAATGTTTTCGCTTTGCCATACAATTTTTTCCCTCCTTCTAAACCCTTCGCTATCGCTTTTGGGTTTCGCTGCAAAGCTGCCCTTAACGGTAATACCGCATGAGCTGCTGCTTTTGAGGGTGTTGACACCTCGTGTCTGCCTCGGCCCAGCAACGCCAGCATTTTACTGTCGGGCCCCGATGGACGTTCAATACCGTATTTAACGTCCATCGCCGTAGCTATTGCTTCCGGTATTCCTTGAAGACATCGACATATGCAGCCACAAAGCTCCCTATCTCCGCCCGTCAAACCTACACCGCTGCTGATCGTCTGCCTCGCGGCAGACAAGGCTGCATCGTACTGCCTCTTTGCCTCCGAATGTTCTACTATTGCGCCTGCGTCGGTGTCGTTTGCTTTCAGCTTTTTCTCAGCTTTGACTAATTTATCAGACGCCTGAGCGAGTTCTACCCTTTCTCTCCGCTGGAGCTGCATAGCATCACCTCTAGCGCTCGCCAATCTTGGAGCGAAAGAAGGAGCCATAGGTTTATTATCTTTATCCTTTACAGCGGCAAAATCTATGAACTTCTTCACGGCGTTACTAAAGTCGCCCATCGGTTTACCAAGAGCAACTAATTGCCCCATCCTACTCTTTTCATCATACGTGACGCTTTCCATCAAGCCGTCGGGGCCGTAGTTGGTTTTAGATCCTCCCATGAATTTTTTGATTAGTTCTCGCTCCGCCACCAATTGCTTTTTGTCATCGGTTCCAGCCGATGACATCCGCCCATCAATTTTCTTCAAACGGGATTCTAATGACTGAATCATATGTCCAGCAGCTTCACCGATGGCTTTAAAATCTTGAAAAAAGAATCCCTTAGATACATCTCCTATAGAGTTTTCCAAGGTCCAATCTCCTCCCCCTGTCGATATCCCTTCTTTTAAAAGTTTAAAATATTGATCAAAATATTCTCTCGTTTGGCTCACCCCGTCCATTACTTGTTTGCTTGCATTTACTTTCCGCTGCAGCATTTCTGATCTAGATTGGCCTTTTTCCGGGGTCCAGCTCGATGCGGTTACATACGCGTCAGCCGTTGCTTTTTTTGTTTCTTTCCTCTTTTCATCTTCGGCCCTGTGAATCAATTCCAGCCACTTATTCATTTGCTGTAAATTTCCTATCACCGTGTTATCTAGCTTTACCTTTTTATCGAACTGTTTAACCGAGGAGCGCTGTATACGTGTGGTATTTGCCGCCTGCTCATCAAACTTTTTGGCTATATCAAAGAATCGTTGAGCTCCCTTTGGGTCATCATTTCTCAAAGCTTTTTGACCTTCTTCCCGGTTAAATGTTGCGCCGCCCCTAAGAAATTGCTCCTTGGCTTGCATGCTCCCCGTTATTGCCATTGACCTTAATTCCTTGAACAGGGGGTCATCTGCGCTCGCGTTGCCCATGGCGTCTTTTAAACCTAAAGCCATTTTTAAGGCTCCTCTTCCTGCTACTGCGCCAGATATATCTGACATGCCCATTTCTTTGGCACCCTGTTTAATATTTTTTATAATAGGCTGAAGAGCTTTGGGGTCGAGAAAGGCTTCTATCCCTCCCGCAAAATTTAGATCCTTCATATCCAGCCTCATTTGCTGGTTAGTCTTAGTTTGAAGGATAAGTTCTTTTAATTGTTTGAGGTCAGTTACATCTCTTTTTGCAAGCTTCTCGACGACTTGTTGTTCAGCCTGATATATTTTTTGTAACATTACTTCGGATTTATCTGCAAGCGCCTCTTTTCCTTCGGGGCTGTGAATCAAAGCTTTTCTATTAGATACGATCTGAACGGGGCTCGCGTTCGTTTCAATTTCTTTCATTTCCATTGCAGAAAGCATGGTTTGAAGTTTCATTGCTGCGTCGATTTTGGACTGCGCCGCTATCTTTTTGTAGCCTCCCCTTCCTCCTGCTGGCTTTATCTGAGCTGATGTCGCCGTTGCCTTTAGCGTTCCTATTTCCCGAGCCATAATCCCCGCTATTTCGTTCGCGACGGGTCTTAATATTTTATTTGTCGCTTTATTCATCCCGTCAACTAATTTAACCATGGCAAGATCATCTTTAGCTCTGCCCTCTTGACCTTTGGACATGAAAGGGGCCATTCTTTTTAAGTTAAGTTCAAACCCCTTATAGCCGACGTCTCGCTCAGCGCCCCCTCTTGCCGCGACTATTTCTTTTGCGAACGTCAGTTTTTTGCCTATGAGTCTCAAATATTGGTGGTAGGCTTCTCTCGCGCCGTTGTAAGCACTGACAGACTGCTTCATTGAGTCATTCATTCTGTCGTTAATAACGGCTTGCTCTGATCGTACGGCGTTAATATTTTTCTCGGCAGTCGCCAGTTCAGTCGCTCTTCTTGCCATCTGAAAAAGTTTCCAGAACATTTGCTTAGCGGCTGCGCCCTGCTTATTTGCCGCCTTTAACGCTATGGAAAGCTGTCCCGTGGTACTTGAAAAATCTTGCATCATCGGAATAATCCGCGCGCCTGAATTCTCTTTAGTGACCCCTTGCATCTCTGAGACTTTTTTAATGTCTTTATCTTCCATACTTCTCAGCAAATCTGATGCGCCCCTGTGTAAAGCCATTCTTCCCGAAGAGCTTTTTGGGTCGTACGCTTCTTGTGAGGTTATGCCTAGCGATTGCGTCACTGGAAGAGCCCAATCAGGCGCTACATTTTCTACGAAGCTACCAATGCCAAAACCCATTCCTCTGGATTCATCAAGTCTTTTTCCAAATTTTGCCGCGAAGTCTGTTTGCTGTACTTGCCTCGTTTTTACGGCCATAGCGTCTGCCATTTTGTCTTGCATTTCTGAAAGGGAATTTGCAGATTGAACTTGAGCTCTATAAGCATCAGGAACATCCATCATAGCGTCCGCCATTTGCCTGTTTAATCTTGAGATTGTTGACGCTTCCATCTCTGGATTATCTAAGGCGCTTTCTCTTTTCTGATAAGCGGCTGCATACTTTTGAAGTCCGTCGGTTAATTTCTGCATACCTTCTTTATGCAGATCAGCTGATTTTTTAAGTTTCGGACCGACATCTGATATAGCGTGAGATATACCAGACATCGCCATGTAAGCTCCGGTAACTCCGCCGATCAACATACCTATAGGACCGGGAATCATAAACATTGCGGTCGCTGACATTTGCGCTGCCCCTCCTAGAGCTTCAAGGGCTTTTCGGGTTCTCGAAGTTTCATCTTTAATCATCCCGGCAAATACAGATGACGCTACACCAATCGCCATTGCCCCCGCAGCAATTTTTCCCTTAAATTCTTCGGCGGATTTTTGTTTTTCTTCTAGTACTTGATGCTCTTGTTGGGTTGTGTCTACTTTTCCTACGGCTGTCGTTCGCTCACTCGTAACATCTATTTGCCCCTGTTCTAATTGTGTTTTTCGCGCCGCCGTTACTTCTTTCTGCGTTCTTGCTTCATAATCGAAATCGCCTTCACCATCTTTTCGCTTATCTAATTTATTTATAATATCTTGAGTGTTTTTATCTTCCGAAGTAAACCGGTCCGTCGCTGCGTCTTTCTTTATTTTCGGTCCTTTACCTGCCTGAATGTCGTCTAGCTGCTGACCTATTTGCTCCAGCTCTCTGTCCGCCTTGTCTAAGGCTGCTTGCCATTTTCCTAAAGATCTCGAAGTTTCTTCGAGGGCTCTTTCTGCAGGGTCTAGAGCTCTTTTTAACGTATCAAATTGAGCGATAAACCCAAGCATGCCTATACCCATGCCGCCAAATATATCTCCCATAAAATTTGGAACATACCCATCTCCTTGAAAGTTCGGAACATACCCTCCGGAGTACTTTTCCTCGCCGGATCCCGTTTTCATCAGGTTGCCCTTTGATCCTCCTTGACCTCTTCCAATATGATCTTCTCTGATTATCTGGTCAGCATTTCTTCCATATTTTTGAACTTGCTTTTTGTTAACGACAACCGGTGATTGAAGTCTTTGTGAGTATAAGATTTCAGCTTTGTGTCCTCTGGACTCTTCTCTTGCGACGGCATCTTTGATTCCCCCCAAGTTTTGTGTAAGTTTTTCTTTTGCAAAATTAGGAAGGTAACCCGCAGCTTTTCCTTTTTTCTTGTTCGCTTCCTTCCATCTTTTTCCCGCTTCCCCTCTAACGTCATGACCTCCTGTTGTTTCTGGAGAAAAGTGTACGTAGTCTTTTTGGTATCCTAAAGAAATTGTTGACCTTGGGAATGCGTGAGCAATTGCTCGCAAGGGTGCTGCCTCTGGACTGGGAGCTTTGCTTCCGGCTTTTGTCCCAGCCATTCCTTTCCCTCCAACTGCGCCGAGGTCTTTTAATATTGAAGAGCCCTTCTTGCTTAATTTGGCGGGTTTTAATCCTTCTTGTCGAGGGTCCGGTTGGTCAAAGCCTAGAATTTCAGCAATATTATGATCTCCTAGGTGAATAGATTTTGGTGCAGTTTGTCGATTCTTTTTCCCCTTTCCTTTCCCTTTCGACTTTAGCAAAGATTGCGCTCTTTTTTGAATGGTCTCTTCAAATCTGGCTATTTTGTCAGCCATGTATGAGTGCCCGTGGCCCGAAGTCCCATCCTTTCGGGATCGCCCCATCATCCAGATTGTATCTCCTACGGAGTATCCGGATTCCATTTTAATAGCTTTTCTTTTCTTGGTCGCGGTTGGAATACTTTTCCAGTCAATGGCGGGATTGCTTCCGGCAGATGCTGTGGGGTTTAGGTAGGTTTTAAATTGTTCTTCGAACGTGTTTCCAGCTACAGCCGGAAAACTGCTGCCCATCCCGCGTCTCTTTAAGCCTTCTTTCCCTAAAGCTAGCAGGTTTTTTTTGAATTTGTTATGCTCTGCTTTACCAAGAACACCCTCCACTGCTTTATGCATATTGGAGCTGGGTTGAATCGCTACCCCCGCCGTGCTCCTGCCTAAGCCCATGGCTAGACTGAATTCCTCTTGTGTTTTGTAATCGTTGGGATTATTTTCTAGGTGAGCCGCATAGCTTGCCCAGTCTGCGGGTCGACGGTAGAAGTTTGGAACAAAACCAGAAGCCATCGATATAGGATCCTTGCGAGACATTTGAGCAACGCGATGATCGTAGTCTTTTTTGATTTTAGCTTTTTCGTTTTCTCTTAAATCTTTAATTCGCGCCATTGAAGCTAGGACTTGTGGATCATCAGACTTTGTTACTGGGCCAACGAGTCGGGAAATGGGCTTTTCTCCCGCGCCTCTGATGCCTTTACTAACAGCTAGTTTCGTTAGGTTTCCGAATTCTGCATTTACTAAAGTTTTAATGCCGTCTTCTTTTTGTTTTTTTTCTGCTATAACTGCCGCCCTCTTGTTCATTCTATTAATGTTTTCGGGTCTGGTAAGTACTTCTCCAATTCGAGGGTCTAAAGCCGCTCTTGCTTCTTCCGTTCTGTTTTCTAAAATAGCTTTTCTTACTTTTGTCGCGCTTATTGCGTCTACCGCATCCATCCCTTCTGAATTAACATCTCTAGCTACCCCTTCGACTTTCATCCCCTTTTTGCTGAAGCTCGCACCTACGGAGTCGCTAACCCTATCGCTTCCAAGAATAACTTTTGATTGTCCAGCTTTCGCTCTCATAAGCCTTCCGCCGGGACCTCGCATAACTTCAGGTATACCCCCAAATCCTGAAATACCCATGGTTTGCATTCCAGAGTATTCTGTTTCAATTAATTTTCTTTTTTCTTTGATCGTTAACCCTACGTCCCCCGTTCTGCCCTCTCCCTTTGATACTGCAGCTATAGGCACTGCGCCTGTTTTCTCCGCATCCTTCAACATCTTTTTGAAAATGGTACCATGGCCTTTATGTGGGGGAGAAAATGCTCCAGCAGTCATAATCATTGGGGTGTCATGAATTTTTTCAATCTCTGAAACGTCTTTCATTCTCCACCCCTGCCTATCACCTTCGCCCTTTCTAGCTTGTAGGGATTTGAATTTTCCAGTAGTTCCTGTAAATTCTTCTGCTACTCTAGCTTCTGCAGCGCTGAAATCTTTTCCCGCGAACTCGGTTGAACCGGCTGGTCTGCCAAAAGCTGTTTTTGATGTACCCGCTCTGATCGCTTTATCTCTTTGAGCTCTTCTCCTCGTTAACTCTTCAGGCGGAACATCCAAGTGCATTACCTTATCTACTTTATTAAAATAAGGTTCTTTTACTAAATTTTCCCCCCTCTCAACTGCCCGAACTATCGCCAACTTATCTCCCCTTTGGAGATCGCCAAGGCTCGCTATTTGTGTTCCTTTGTTTCCCATGGCGAAAGACGTTTTTCCTGCGCCGGGAGCAGCGTTAATTAGAGAGGTTTTTTTTCCTTGGGATTGAGCTTCGGTTGCAATCTTATCAAAAAGTTTTTTAAGGTTTGGGGTTTTTTCGTTTGGACCAAGCTGCGACTTTATTGATGCTTCGGCTACATCTGGGCCCATTTTTGCGTAATGATTTTTAAGATAATCCATATCTAAAACCATTCTTCTTATGCCTCCCTTTTTCTTGGACCCAAGGTCTACGGCGGATGAGGTTCCTCGGCTTGGGGCATGTATCGGTGTCGGAGCGAAAGATGGCATTTTGCCATGCTCGTATTCATATAGTTCTCTGGCTTCTTTGTGGGTCAGTTTTCTTCTTCCACCCTTTGTGGTGGTGTAGCCTGATCCAAGGTCTGCGAATGATGTGGAGATTCCACTTTCTGCCATTTTTCCTATGGCTTTTTTTTCCGAGATTCCGCTCGCTCTAATTTCAAACCCGCCTTTATGAAGCTGTTTCGGAAATAGGTGCTGAAACTCTGGCTTTACTTTCGTGCCTTTGCTTATGTCAACCCTTTTACTAACCACCGCTTTTTCTTCTGCCATCATGCCTCTTACGAAGCTTTCCCACACATGACCTTTAACTTGACCCTGTGCGTCAGCAGCCAACTTTTGAGGCTTAAAGGCTTTCTGTAACTCTGGCTTACCTTGGAACATTTTTGCTCCCATGTTACCGACGAGCTTTCCGTATTCATTGTTAAAGTTGCCATCAAAATCCTTCTGCAAGCCTTGCATCTTTAAACCAAAGCCTGCGGTTCTTCCGCCAATTTCTGCGGTTTCACCACCGGTTCTCATTTTAAGCACTGGCAGGATTGGGCCTTCTATATCTGCCGCAGATAAACCCGCGCCTCTTTCTTCTTTTGATCTTCCGGCTTTTTTGCTTGTTCCCGCTTTGCCTCCGGACATTTGCGAAATCTTTGCTTGTGTTTGTTCGCTGGGCTTATCTCCTCCGCGCGGCCAATTCAACAATATTTTTCCTTGGCGATTTAAGTCTATATAAGTTTGGAGTTCTGCATCGCCTACTTGATTTACATTTTGATTCATGTACCTCAACATTTGTGACGCCGTTGGCTTTGTTCCTTGGGGTTTTACCGCTCCACTCTTCCGGCCAGCAACTCTTTTGTTAAATGTTGATTTTTTAAATTTTTCAACGTCAATTTCTGTAATAAAATTCGGAGTAAACCCCTTGGCGAGGTTCATTGGTTTTTGCGCTCTTTCAACTTTTTGTTTTAATTCTTTTCGTTTTTCTCTTCCTACCGCTCCATACATCGGGATAACCGCTGATTCTCCACCCTTAGGTTTTACGCCGTATTTCTTTTCAAATTGTTTTGGAGTAATGACCTCTTCTCTATCGTTGACCAAAGCTCCTCTTACACCGCCGGCTTTTATGTCTGTACGATGGATAGCTTTTACTGACGGGGGTGCACCTAGTTTTCTTGCGTTTGACTCTTCGTATGAAGATTCACTAAAGCTAGGAACATAGCCTGCAGCTTTTCCGCGAGGAACAATCATTCCCTCGGACGATCCAGCTGTAGAAACTCTATGCCCTGATCTTGCTAATTTATTAGAAACTCTATTAGCTATTTTCTCTTGCTCTGCTAGCTCTTGGTTTTCCATTCGAATTTGAGCAAGAATGGAAGAGTGCAAATCTTTTTCAGTTATTAAACCGGAGTTAATTGCGGCGATAATCGTTGGATTTTTTTGTAGATAGCTTAGAATACTACCTTGAATTTGGGACTGCTGCTTTGCCCGGTTGTTGAATCCAAGCATTGACGCCCCAGCATCAGCCGAGAAACTAATTAATTTTTGAAATAATTTTAAAATTCCTAACGTAATAAAAGCTATACCGGGTCCGCTGATTATTGACCCCAAGCCAGACAAAAGACCCTTTGCAATTTGAGCTCCTATTTTTTGACCGGTTCCTTCTCCTCCCGCTGCATCCCCCAAGATGGAGTTGATGGACTTCATACTCTTTTCCATCACTGGACCAAAAGTCAGCTCGCCGACTTTAGCGCCAACCCTTACTAGGTTGTTCATGGTCCTAATCAATTGAGAGCTTATAGTTTGATTAAGCTGTTCGTTTCTGTTGTTAGCTTCTTCAGCGGCGGATGACGCGATCTTTAAAGCGCTAGCGTAAAGCGAAGATTCCTTAGCTAAGTCCCCTAAACCAGCTTTTAATATGTTAACCTGAAATACTCCGCCAACCATTTCTGCTACGACAGATTTTTGCCTTGAGCCTAACTTGTCGTAAGTTTGCGCAAGATTTTCCATGACTTTCATCATGCCTAAAGCTGCTCCCGAGGCGTTCGTCGTCTCAACGCCCAAAGCTTTTAGAGTATCCAATACTCTAGGTCTTTGCATTCTGGTGAAAATAGTTTTAAACGAGTTACCAATGACAGCGCCACCACGAGCAGTGACCTGTTGTGTGGCTGCCACAATTGCCAACAGCTCTTCTAAAGAAACTCCAGCTTCGGAAGCTGTACTGCCAACACGTTTAATTGCTTCTGCGAGGTCAGCAGAACTAACGGCAAAGGCGGCGTCTACAGCTGCCATCTTATTTACGACTTCGTTCGAGTCGTGAGCAGCTTTTGTGAAGCCATTCAAGACCGCCGTTAAGGCTGTAACCGCAGAAGCTGCATCTAAACCGGCGATACGAGAGAGAATCATAGCGTCTCTTGTCCTACCTAAGGTTTGTTCTATCCCTAAGCCCTGTCTGGCTAATTCATTTGCCGCTTCAGCTACGACCTTAAAAGACTGTCCGGTTTGATTTGCTACGGCAAAGAGAGAGTTACCAAAAGACTCTAGGTTAGTGGATGTTGCGCCGAGGATGGTGTTAATATCGGTGAGGGTTTTTTCCACTTCAAGGGTGGCTCTAACCATTTCTTTAATAGCTGTAGCAACGCCGTAAATGGCTCCAGTAGAAGCTCCAAACGCGATAACACGAGCGTTTGCGGCTTCCATGGATTTTTCAAATTCCCCAAGCGAACCCTTAATTCTTCCCAAGGGTTGAGTGAACTTCTTACCGTCTAAGGCCCCCAAAGAATAATTCCCACTTCTTAGAGCTTTTTTAATATCTCTTTGAAGTTGGGTGGTTTCTCCAGCAAGTCTTAATCTAATGTCCGCCATATAAATCTAACCTTTTTCCAACAGTAATTACACTTCTTTAGAAAAGAATCGTATTTTTTATCTCCCTGTGGCTCTTTGCCTAGCTGACGCAGCATTTGACCTCTCTCTTTCTGCGCGAATTTGGTTGTAAGATGTATCAAACCAGCTAACTATTGGATCTAAACCATCTTTATCTATTAGCTCATAAAGGTGACTTGGCGGGTCTTTGCCTTCTTCTAGTACCGATTTATAATATTTTCCTTTACTATAAAGATTTAATTGATATAGCGTTAAATCTAAGACGCTTGTTCCGTAAAATTTTACAGGATCATTATCGCTCATCATGAAAGGATTAAGGAAAAAAGAATTTACGCCTATTCGGTCGACGTTTTTTTGTGAAAATTTATTAGCGCAATTATTATATATGTTTACTAATTCACTTAATTCAATGAAGGAAACGTTCTCAAATTCCTTGGGTGAAAGGAGCGGCTCTTTTAAGTCAGAGTCCTTAAATAAAGCTTTTTGGACATAATGTTCGCTTAATTTCTTATCGCAAAACCCCTCTATGGTGGGCTCGACTAACTCGTGCCTTAAATCATGTATGGATTTTAAATTTTTTTCTTGATCCTCAATGACTTGTTTGAAGTTTTCTCTTTGCGCGGGGTCAACAAGTTTATCGCGAAATATGTAAGCGTCTTGTACGGCTAATTTAGCTTCAATGTATTGTACTTCCTCCGTCTCAACCCAATACTCTTGCTCTTCAAGAAATTCTAGTTTTTCTTTTTCACTATCTATTCCCCTTCCTCGGAGATCTTTTTCACACACTTTGTATAAGTACTCTAGCTCACCTAAGTCAGTCTCTTTAAAATGTTTTATATATAAGTCTTTTTCTTCTACTTGCGAATAACCCTGAAGAATTTCCCTATATGCATGTCTACAGTCTTTTGAATCATTGAGGATCACATTTCAAAACTATTTTTCTAAGTTAAGATTTACGTCTTTTTCCGCCGAAGCCTCTTCTAGCACAGGTTTTTCTGCGACAGTTTCTGCGGCGGGGGCGCTAGCCTCTTCTTTAGGCTCTTCTTTAACCTCTTCTGTTGCTTTGTCAGCTTTTGCCTTAGGTTTTCTTCCTCGTTTCTTCTTGGGTTCGGCTTTTTTTGTAGCCTTTTTTGCCGGCTTCTTTTCCTCCGCCACAGGCTCAACTTGGTCTTCAGCTTCTTCCTCCGTCCCCTCTTCGGGCGCGTTTTGCGCGGTATAAAGCTCTTCAACAGCCTTGAAGTCTTCTTCGCTCGTAGCTCTTCCCATGTACCAAAAGCTTATAAAAAAAGCTAATTTTCTCATAGCTTCTGAATGAAATTCGTCGCCCTCTTCTTCGTAAGCGTCGTAAGCATCTAGTTGATCCTCGAAAGTCTCCCCCCCGAAGTAGTGCTCTTCATTTTTGTGATCAAACTCTTTCCAGTGAGAAAGCTTTAATACCCACCACATAATTGTTTGGTTTTTGGCTCTATTTTCCGCAGTCTGATCGAAAATGTTTGATTGGGCGTTTTCAATATCAGTAAGCTCTCTTCTCAGGTCTGAAAGTTCATGCAACAAATCTTGAGCAAGCCTATCTTTTAGCTCTTGAGGTTTGTTGTCTAAATTAAGCTGAAGCCTTTGATATTCTTCTTCCTTGTTGTAAATAGCCAAGTATAGCTCAGAATATCTTTCTTTTTCCGTTTCACTAAACGCTCCACCGTCATCCTCGTATCTCTTTGCGAGAAGATTTCTGGTCAATAATCCAGCCTTAATGCCTTCTGACATTTTTACGCCATAGAACAGCTCCGCATTATCGTAAAGTTTTCTGTATGGTTTTTGTATACAAAACTCTACAGGGCTCTTCTCTTTAACCCTTTCGATAACCTTAATTTCCTTTCCCTCGTCGTTAGTAGACTCGGTTTCTTTTTCGGTCTCAATTTCTCTGTTGATCGTGAACTTATAAAGCCATTTTTTCGCCATAATAATTATTCTCCTTTTTCCTGTTTATTATTTGATATATTATCTTTTAGTTTAATGTCGAAATTTTCCAAAAAATTATGTAAATCTCTTATTGTTTCATTACCGTTATCTAGGATTCTTTTCCTAATTAAGCTATAACGATTGAAATCTAAATAATTTAAAATCTCAACTTGTTCGGGGGAAAGATCGTCCTTTAAGCGGTCTAAAGCTAATTGATGCTGATACCTTAAGTCCTCAAGAGAAGACAAATAATACTTAAAAAGTTTCGTAATTATCCTTTTCGTCTCTGCCTCAGCAAAGGGGTTACCTTTTTCCTCACTCATAGAATTACCTTTTTCCTTGTTATAAATTACACTTATTTAATAAAACAAAATACAAAAAAGGCACAAAAAAAACCTCGCCGAAGCGAGGTTTTGAATTTTTATCAGTTAGTTGTTAAGCTATTGTGTAGCCGTCACCAGTTCCGCCGATCACGTAGTTGTACGAACCAAAGAGGTCGCCAACCGCGAGGTTGTGAGTTCTGGAGTCAATATTACCCTGAGCCAAGGTGAAGGTATAATCACCAATTGTCAGTACGTAAGTTTGAGCGACAGTGTGCGTAACAAGCTGCTCCTTAAGAGCTTCGACTGTGAACGAGGCGGATCCCGGAGGATTGCCAAGAGCATGTCCGTCAGTAGCTGGGTTAGATCCCAAGCAGAGAATAAGCTCTACGGGAACGTCCCAAGCAAAACTGGCAGATTGAGCACAACTTTCAATAAGGTTGTCACCGTCTCCATCCGGGAATGTCTCATCTAAGAGTCCGGAAGTGGCCGGGGCTGCTACTGCAACTCCTAAGCTTACCTGTTGAGGTGTAACAACCGTTGCTTTCGTCGCAATTGCTCCAATTTTCACAGGAACATTCAACACCACGCCGTTAGCTAAATCGGTGTAGGCGGCGATGCCTGTGCGGTCAGCGGGATCAGCGGCGTCATCATTAGCTCCAGTGAAGCTGACAGTGAAGTTCGCCAATGCTCCTACGGCTGCTTCGCCGGTGCATGAGTTCATTAACGCATCTTTAACTCTTCCTACTTTTGCTGCGCCTGCTGCGGCGTAAGTGGGAAGCTCTGCGATCGTGTCGCTGATTAATGAGTTCATATCAATAGCTGTAAGCGATGCTGCTCTAGCCGGTGAGTTATTAAGCTCGGGGATAAAACCGAACTCAAACGTTGCGGTCTCAGCCTCTAACTGAGGTCTGTCAAGAACACCCTCAACACCGAAGACGTTAACGTCTGCGCGTGGGATATTCAAAGAAAAAGTGGCGTTCTGTGCTGTATTTAAAATAGCGTCAGTTCCGCCAACGTGACTCCACCCTGCTCCTGCAAATGCGCCCGTTGTTGCCTTGGGGTTTACATGCACGTTGGTAGATGTATAAATGGTTCTGCTAATTGTTGTAGCCATAAGATATAAGTCTCCTTATTCGTTTATTACAGTTTTTTACTGTGGTTGTGAAATAAATTTTGTCCGGAGGCTAAAGAAGATCTCCGCCAAAAGCGTGAATTTCGAAGTCTACAAACGCGGCAAAAACGTCCAAATTCAAGTCCTGCATGCCAGCTTGATTTGGCATGACTTTTGTCATTCTAACGTCTTTTATGTAAGCGGAGCGCCCCGTGGGCAGTTGCGCAATTAAAGCCTCATAGTCATAAGTAACGTTCGTAAAAGCTCCTATGGCGTTAAACGGAAGGTTTTCTATTATCCCAAAATTTCCGTGAGACGTATGTTTCATCAGTCCGCAAACCGCGTCTAAACTAAAAGCTGAATTAGCAAGAATTACAGCCCTAACAAATGTAATGTTATTATCTATCCCCCCGAGAGCAAACTCTTGGGCGTACCCTCCCATATTTTTCAAGAAAATAGCGGGGTACGCCTCGGTATTTGGGTCAAGGCCCTCGTCGGTTTGTTTAATTTTAGGGTTAGTTTGTTTTGCAGTTTTAAATAGTAAATCTTGTTCGGACTTTGTTGTGAGGTACATATTGAACTCTTTTACAGCGAAGTTTCCTGTAAGAGCGTGGCCAGACATATCATTATCGAACAACAATGTTCCCTTATGGTGGATTATCCCCTCTAGTCCTGATTCGCCCACAGATTTAAATACACCATCTATATAAGCTCCCTGCATGCTATTCGCCCCAGAAACCGAAGTATCAGCTATAATTTGTTTGTAAGGTAAGGCGTATGAGTGATATTGCTTATACTTTGCCCTAGTTTGGTAGAATGTCCCAGAGTAGTTGACGAACCCTTCTCCATCTTTGCATATAAGATGATCCAAGTGCAACATTATGCTGCTCATTACTAAATTTTCCCATTGAGCTTTCATTACTTATTACTTCTCATTCTTTTTTTAAATTTATTTAAAATTTCAGTCATATAGGGAACACTCTTAGAGTTAGAAATCCTTATCTTATGGTCAATCTGTATGCCCTGACCTGATCTGGAAGAGCCGTGAGCCTTATGCATAAAATAACTAAAATTAGATATTCCTGTTTCTATT
>Ga0302119_10000545_pt1 | contig 16965 bp, 11 predicted proteins | sample AG5_Tmax_MG_FD_203114 | JGI IMG/M metagenome (GOLD analysis project Ga0302119, IMG submission 203114) | Marine microbial communities from Western Arctic Ocean, Canada - AG5_Tmax | ecosystem: Environmental > Aquatic > Marine > Oceanic | place: Canada: Western Arctic Ocean | collected 2017-10-01 | reverse complement strand
ACCAGCTGGAGCAATTACCGCGAGGAAGCCGGGTCGAAGGGGCTCGCCATCCCGATGCTCTGCTGCTCCCCGGACTTCACCCATCCCGACCCCGCCTTTCGGGCCGCTGAGATTGAGAAGGAAAAAATCTGGATCGAAATGGCGGCGGCTCTCGGCGCAAAGTATTGTCGCGTGCTGAGCGGTCAGCGTCGTCCCGAAGTCTCGCGCGAACTCGGCATCGAGCTCGCCGCCACCAGCATTCAGGCCTGCCTTCCCTACGCGGCCGATCTCGGCATTACGCTCAATCTTGAAAACCACTACAAGGACGGCTTCTGGGAATTTCCCGAGTTCGCGCAACCCATGGAAATATTCTGCGACCTCGTGGATGCGATTGGGGAACACCCCAATTTTGGAGTCAATTACGACCCCTCCAACACCATCCTGGCGGGAGAGGATCCCCTGGAGATTCTTGACCGCGTCAAACACCGCGTGGTCACCATGCACGCCAGCGACCGCTATCTGAAGAACGGCACCCTGGAGGACCTCGCCCGGGAAGAGGGCGTGATGGGCTACGCCGCCCGCCTTGCCCACGGCGAAATCGGCCAGGGGATGAACGACTACGACGCCATCTTCTCCACCCTGAATTCCGTGGGCTTCGAGAGCTGGATCTCAATCGAGGATGGTGAAGACGGGATCGAGCAACTCGGTCGCTCGGTCACCTTCCTCCGGGGAAAGATGGCCGAGCATTTTGGAGCGTAGGTCCCTCCTACTTGTCCAGACGGCCCGCAGACCAGAGAATGCCGCGAGTCAGGAGCTTGAGGAAAATGGGATCCGAAAAGGTGGCATCGGAGTGCCCGTAGGTCGTGCCGAAAACCCGCGTGCCATCAAATTCGTTCACCCAGATCACGGGGTGACTCTTCTCGGTTCTCTCACTCTTCGAAGTGGCGAGCACGGTGGTGTTCGGCCAGGTCTTTTCAATCACATAGAGCTCGTCCTTGGGGGTCACCCAATCGGCCGGCACGCCCTTCATGATGGGATGCTCCTTCTTCTCGGTCTTTACCGCATAGCGAGCCTGGTGCTCGTGCCGCTTGCTCGTGACTCCGAGAAACCTGCGCCAGTCATCACTGCCGATCGAGCGGTAGGTGTGCATCGCACAATGGATCACCACTGCCGGGGTTCCGCCTTTGTGGCCATCCACGATCTTCTTGATGTAGTCCATGTTCTTGGTGCCTGCAAAGCACTCGTTGTGAACCACCACGTCATAGCCCTTGGACCAGTTCGGATCATTGTAGAGTTCGATCTCTGCCGTAGTTCCCTTGCCTCCCTTGTTCACGACTGTCCACTCGATGTCAGCCTCCGCCGCGGAGGAGAGGGTGAGTGACTTGGACTGAAATTCGTAGTTGTGACAGCATCCTCCCGTGACGAGGAGGGCCTTGAGCGGCTTCCCCGCCTTGGCAGCTTTCGGGGCGGGCTTTTCGGCAAATACGCCCAAGGAAGCGAACGCAGTAACGGTAATCAGAGAGGTGATGAATTTCATGGCGGATTCTTGGAGTTGGTCTGCCCCCTACGGGCGCAGACTGTCGCAGCTATCGCCGGAAGACAACTCAATCTCCGGATCGGTCCGGATGCGCCCCGTGCCAGTCCCACGCTCTCTGCACGGTTTATCTTCAGATCGGCGAAGTGGGGCGCCCAGTCCAATGCTGCCTCCGCCCTCACCCTCGCAGCCCCAGGACCCGGATCTCTGATCCGCCGAGGCACCGATCGATCAGCGCGAAGGGTTCGGATCCACACGATCGTGCTTCTCGAGTAGCCGCGGCTCTTGAAATCCATTCCTTTCTTGAAAGAGGGCCCCCTTTTCGACGATACTCTGAGAATGAGATTGAGCCTGCGCGCAGGACTTTTACTGGCGCTCCCTGGCCCAATGTTAGGTGACCCCGCAGAAACGCTCGACCCAGAGGCTGTCAGCTTCTTTGAGAAACGCGTGCGCCCGGTCCTGGTGAATCAGTGTTACCAGTGCCACTCCGCGGAGAAGAAGATCAAGGGCGGCCTGCGCCTCGACACCAGGGAAGGCGTCCTCCGGGGAGGGGACAGCGGGCCCGCAGTGGTTCCCGGAAACCTGAAGAAGAGCCTCCTCATCACGGCCATCCGCTACACCGATGACGATCTCAGGATGCCGGAGAAAAAGAAGCTCTCCACCCGCGAAATCGCCGCCCTCACGGAGTGGGTCCAGATGGGCGCCCCCGACCCCCGGGTCGAAGAAAGCGAACCCGTCGAACTCGCCAAGATCGACTACGAGGCTGGACGCAAGTTCTGGGCCTTTCAGCCCCCGGTCAAAACCCCTCCGCCGTCGATCAAGAACACCAGCTGGCCCCGCAACGAAATCGATCGCCATCTCCTCGCGGGAATGGAGGCCAAGGGACTCGAACCAGTCAGAGATGCCAACCGGGGAACCCTCGCTCGCCGACTTTACTTCGACCTCATTGGCCTCCCACCCACTCCCGCGCAACTTGAAGGCTTCTTCAAGGACCGCTCCCCCGATGCCATCGCCAGACTCATCGATACCTTGCTCGCCTCTCCGCAGTTTGGGGAACGCTGGGGGCGACACTGGTTGGATGTCGCCCGCTACAGCGAGTCCAATGGCATGGAGCGAAACTTCACCTATCCCCATGCCTGGCGCTATCGCGACTACGTGATCGCCTCCTTCAACAAGGACAAGCCCTACGACCAATTCGTCCGTGAGCAACTGGCGGGTGACCTCCTGGATGACGAAGAGGCTCCAGGCACCAGTGCAGAGGAACGCCTCACCGCCACCGGCTTCCTTGCCCTCGGCCCCAAAATTCTCAACGAGCGCGACAAGATCGTCTTCCAGATGGAAATGGTCGACGAACAGATCGACGCCTCCTCGCGGGCCGTGCTTGGTCTGACCGTGAGTTGCGCCCGCTGTCACGACCACAAGTTCGACCCCATCGGCATGGAGGACTACTACGCCCTCGCCGGAATCTTTACGAGCACCCGGACCCTCTACGGCACCAAGGCCGGCGGTGGCAATCGACAGGCCAGTGACCTCATGGCGATCGGAGATGAGACCGCTGAAGAATCGGCGCAGCGGGAACACTACAGCGAGAAGCTGAAAACCTCCCAGACCAGACTGGGCAAGCTCACCAAGCAGTACCAGAAAATCAAAAAGCAGGGCACCAAGAAGAAGGCTCCAAAGAACAACTCCCAGGCGAAGGGAAACTCTCCCGCCAAGCGCATGGCCGAGATGCGCGATCGTATGAACGAGCTGAAGCAGGAGGTCGCGCAGCTCCGCAAGGATGCACCGCCCGCCCCGGACTTCGCGATGGGAGTATCCGAGAGCAAGGCACCCGGCAACTGCAAGGTCTGCCTGCGAGGCGACACGAAAAAACGCGGACCGGTCGTAGAGCGAGGCTTTCTCAAAGTGATCGCCGTGCAGTCCGCAGCCCCCATCGCCGAGGATTCCAGTGGCCGCCGCGAACTCGCTTCCTGGATGGTGAACAAGGAAAACCCGCTCGCCGCTCGCGTGATGGCGAATCGCATCTGGCACCACCTCTTCGGCACGGGCCTCGTCCGCACCGTCGATAACTTCGGCAAGATGGGCGAAGCCCCGATCAACCAGGCCCTGCTCGATTACCTCGCGCTCACCTTCAGGGAACATGAGTGGTCCGTGAAGAAATTGATCCGCGAAATCACCCTCTCCCGCGCTTACCAACTCAGCGGAGAACATCACGAACAGAACTACCAGATCGATCCTGAGAATCGCTTTTGCTGGCAGATGAGCCATCGCCGTCTCGACGCCGAAGCGATCCGCGATGCGGTCTTGCACGCAAGCGGCAAGCTGAATCTCAAACCCTTCGAGGGATCCGTGGTGCAATCCCTGGGGAACATCAACTTCGGTCGCAACAACGGCAATTTCGGCCAGCGAGGCCAAGCGGTCGCCGACCACCGTAGCATCTACCTTCCCATCATTCGCAATGCCGTTCCTGACGGCCTGCGGGTTTTTGATTTTGCTGAGCCCAGCCTCATCGTTGGCCGGCGCGCGGTGACAACCGTGCCCACCCAAGCGCTCTACCTCTTGAACAATTCCTTCATCCTGGAGCACACCGAAATCATGGCCCAACGCGTTCTCGACGGTGCCGTTGATGAGGAAGAGCGCATCGACCTCGCCTACGCCCTCACCTTCAGCCGTCGCGCCAGCAGCCTCGAGCGCGAACGATCCCTCACACTCATCAAGGACATCAGTGCCCGCCTGGAGGCCAAGAACGAGGCCGATCGCGAACGCCTCGCCTGGGCCACTCTCCTACAGAGTCTCGTCGCAACCGCAGAGTTTCGCTATCTCGACTAAGTCCCACCAATTTCCTCCTCCCTGCCAAGCCATGTCAGATCTCTCCCAAACTTCCCTCTTCACGCGGCGCCACGCCCTGCAATCGATGTCCGCGGGCTTTGGCTACATGGCCTTCGCCGGTCTCGCTACCAACGCCAGCGGCAGGCAGCCCGCGACCACCTCACCGGGCAATCCACTCGCACCCAAGAAACCCCATTTTCCTGGCAAGGCCAAGCGCGTGATCTTCGCCTGCATGCGTGGTGGTCCCTCTCACGTCGACACTTTCGACTACAAACCCCAGCTTGCCAAAAACAACGGGAAGACCATCAGCGGACGCAAACTCATGGAGAGCCCGTGGAAGTTCAAACCGCACGGCAAGAGCGGACTCCCGATTTCGGAGCTCTTTCCCCACCTCGCTGGGCACGCTGACAAACTCTGCCTCCTGAATGGAATGTACGGCGATGTGCCCGCCCACCCACAGGCCTTCGTCCAGTTGCACACCGGAAGTTTTCAATTCGTGCGCCCATCGGTAGGCTCATGGGTTCTCTACGGTCTCGGCACAGAGAACGAGAACCTGCCCGGATTCATCAGCCTCTCTCCGCCCGCCAGGGTCGGCGGCGCGCAAAACTACGGTAGCGCCTTTCTCCCCGCCCTCTACCAGGGAACGGCCCTCGGTGCGCTGGGACGCCCCATCAAGGATGCTTCCGTCCGCAATCTTTTCAATCCGCGTCTCACCCGCGACCTGCAGCGCCGCCAGATCGACTTCATTCAGGAAATGAATCGCGACCTCCTGGCCAAACACAAGGTCGATAACCAGATCGATGGCGTCATCGAATCCTACGAACTCGCCTTCCGCATGCAATCCGCGGTGCCCACCGTGATGGATCTCGACAAGGAATCCCCCGAGATGAAGGCCAAGTACGGAATCGGCAACGCGGGAACCGATGACTTCGGGCGCCAGTGTCTTCTCGCCCGCCGCCTCGCAGAGTCCGGTGTGCGCTTTATCGAGATGAGCTCCGGCAATTGGGATCAGCACAATGGCCTGCGCAAGAATCTCACCAAGAACTGCACCGGAATCGACCAACCGATCGCCGCCCTTCTTCAGGACCTCGAGGAGCGCGGCATGCTCGACGAAACCCTCGTGATCTGGGGCGGTGAGTTTGGCCGCACCCCCCACGTCAAGAAAGAGGACGGCCGCGATCACAACCATCAGGGCTTCTCCTTCTGGATGGCCGGTGGCGGCATCAAGGGCGGCCAGCGCTACGGAGCCACGGACGAGAATGGCATCGCCGCCGTCGAGAATCGCGTCCACTTCCACGACCTCCACGCCACCATTCTCCACCAGCTCGGCCTCGATCACGAAAAGCTCACCTACCGCTACGCCGGCCGCGACTTCCGCCTCACCGATGTGCATGGAAACGTGTTGAAGGACATCCTGGCCTAGGGTGCAGATCCGTCCCACGACCCGACCGCATCCGGATGCCCCCAGCTCCGCCGAGCAGGCACCCTTACCCAAGTTGATTCAAGGCATGCTTGATCGCGCTCTTGGAATGATTCTCCGCGCCCTTCAGCGCCTCTTGCAGCGGTTTGCGCGCGCCCTCGCCGATCGAAACCATGGCCGCGGCCGCCGCGTCGACCACCAGCGGACTCTTGTCCCGCAGCAGCGGCACAAGCTTGGGGACCACGCTCTCCTCCGCAATCAATCGAAGCTCCTGGATCAGGAAGGCCCTCACTGAGGCAGGCCGATCACTTGCGGCCTCCTCCACGAAGGTGGCGGCGAGCATCCCCCGCTCCTTCTTCCGTTCCGGGACGCTGAGATCGGTCACCAGCATGTGGAGGAGAAGGCGTTCCTTCCAATCGCTCCCGTTATCAACCTCCTGCAGTCCCGCCATGATCTCCTGCACCGCCGGCTTCCCAGCCTTCAGGATTTCGGATCCGAGGGCCTCGGACTCCTTGTTCTCCATCCCTCCCCACTTCTTGTTGCGCAACGCGGGCACTCGATCCACGAAGGGACTTTTCCTCACTGTTTTTTCAGGCATGACTCTAATTCTACCAATTAATTTCCCACAATTCCTACAGGTGCCAAGGCGCCCGCATGGGTTGATTGATCAGACGATTGGCACCCTCATCCCCAATCGCGACCTCTTTCTCCGGATCAAACTTGATCGTCCGACCCGTCCGAATTGCAAGATTGGTGAGGTGCATAAGGCACACCGAGTGATGGGAGGTGTCGGCATTTCCACCAGCCTGTACCCGTGTCTTCACCGCCTCCCCGAAACCAACGAGGGGATCCTCATCGGGAATCTCATCGAGTTGCCTGCGCTCCGCCTCGGTCAGGTCACCCCGTCCGATCCCCTTCTCCTTAAGTCCATGCGGTTTACCCCACTCGCCGCTTTCCAAAATCAACTCCACGCCATCTGCATAAGCCAGGCGAGACCAACCCCACATCCCTGTCACCTCGGGATGGGCTGGCGGAGCGTGCGCCGTAATCTCGACCGGATGCTCATCGTCCTTGCCCATCGCAAAGCAGAGCGGATCAAGATGGTGTTGCCCCATGTCAGTCAGTCCGCCCCCATCGTAGTCCCAGTAGCCTCGATGCATCCCCCCGAAGCGCGGTGGATGAAATGGCTTCAGAGGCGATGGTCCGCAATACATCTCCCAATCGAGGTAATCGGGAACGGGCCGGGGATCGATTTGGATCGGACCCGACCACTGTCCGACCTTGAAGCCGCCCCTTCGAATAATTCTCACCTCCCGGCCCTTCGCAAAACCCGCACGAATGATCTTCCGCATCTCGGTCTTCTGCCCGAATCGTCCGTAGGTCCCAATTTGGAAAATTTTCTTGGTTCGCCGGGCGGTCTCCAGCACCGCACGCCCTTCCGCAATAAAACGCGTCATCGGTTTCTCGCACACCACGTCCTTCCCGGCTTCCATCGCCGCGATCGAGATCAGCGCATGCCAATGCGGCGGGGTCGCAATCGCTACAATGTCGATGTCCTTGCGCTCAAGGAGGCGCCGGAAATCGGTGTAGCGCGTCTTGTTGTCCGCCTTCCCGACCCATTTCACATCGCATCGCGCGATCTCACGGATGGCCAGCTTGTGCCTCCCGCTCAAATCGCCAAAGGTTCCCGGCCCCCGCCCGCCCGCCCCGATCAAGGCTGCGCCAAAGGTCTCACTGGGAGGAGTGTGCTTGGGTCCCCCCAGCACATGAGGCGCCACGATTTGAAACACCCCCGCTGCAGCCGCACCCTTCACGAACGATCTGCGCCCGATGTTCACCTGCTCTTCCTGACTCGATTTCTTGCCTGTTTCGTCGCTCATCATGCCTTTCCTCGATAAATCAGGACCACAGGGTCCAAATTGATAGTAGTTCCAACAGGTGCCTTACGGTTCAGCTCCCGGAAATTGATCGAAAAACTACTCTTTTCGAATCCAAAGAATCAGCTTCCAACCCTTTCCCTCAGCTCTACAATCCCGCGCTCAAGCCATGACAGAATTCACTCGCCGAAAATTTATCAAGAAGACTGGTCTCGCGGCTGGTGCCTCCACCATCGGGTTCCCCGCAATCGTCAGTGGACAGAACCTCAACTCCAAAATCCGCGTCGCCTGTATCGGCGTCGGGGGTAAGGGAAGCAGCGACACCGACAACGCCGCCCGCGAAGGAGGAGAAATTGTCGCCCTTTGCGATGTCGACCTCAACACCCTCGGCAAGAAAGCGCAGAAGTTCCCCAAGGCTACCAAGTTCCAGGACTTTCGCAAAATGCTCGAGAAGATGGAAAACCAGATCGATGCGGTCACCGTTTCCACTCCCGACCACTGCCACGGCGTCGCCGCGATCACCGCAATGGCCATGGGCAAACACGCCTACGTTCAGAAGCCTCTGAGTCAAACGGTGTGGGAGTCCCGTATCATGCGCGGTCTCGCCCGCGAAAAGAACCTCGCCACCCAGATGGGTAATCAGGGAAGCGCCAATAATGGACTCCGCCGCGCGGTGGAAGTGATCCATGCTGGTGCGATCGGGAATCCCACCGAGCTGCACGTCTGGACCAATCGTCCCGTCTGGCCGCAGGGGATCCCACGCCCCAAAGGTTCCGATCCCATTCCCGCTCACCTCGACTGGGATCTCTGGCTCGGACCAGCACAGCCTCGTCCATTCAAAAACGGCGTCTACCACACCTTCAAGTGGCGCGGCTGGGCCGACTTTGGCACTGGAGCACTCGGCGACATGGCCTGTCATACCGTCAACATGCCCTTCCGCGCCCTCAAGCTCGGCTACCCGGACAAGATCGAGTGCGAAGTGGCCTCCCGCGACTTCGGCGAGACCTTCCCGCTCAGTTCCCGCGTCCGCTATGACTTCCCGGCCCGCGCGGGCTGGCCTTCACTCAAGTTCTGGTGGTACGACGGCAACCCGAGGGATCGTCAGGCGCCCATTCGGCCCTACACCGATATCACCAGGAACCTCGTCGCCAAGCAGGGCAAGCTCCCCGCCAGCTGCTGCCTGATCAAGGGCACCGAAGGTGAGATCTACTCTCCGGACGACTACGGCCAGAACGTCTTCATGATGCGCAAGGGCGAAAAGACCTACTCGAACATCAACGACCACGAGTCCTGCAAGAACGTCCCGCAGACCATCCCGCGTTCTCCCGGACACGTGAAGGAGTGGTTCAACATGATGAAGGATCCCAAGGATAAGTCCTACTCAAACTTCGAGATCGCCGCCTACCTCAACGAGGTCATCCTTCTTGGCAACATTGCCCAACGCATCGGAGAGGGTCGCCCCATCGAATGGGATGGCCCCAACATGAAGTCCAAGGACAATGCCGCCGCCACCAAGCTCGTGAAGCGGGATTACCGCGCGGGCTGGGAGCCCAAGATCTAAGAATACTCAAGTGGAAGGTTTCAAGTTTCAAGCGGGCTTCACCCCGCTTGGAGCTTGTGCCTGATCCCTTGAATCTTCAGTGTTCTCCCTCTATGTCCCGCCTGCTCCGCCTCTCCCTTCTGATCGGATTTTGCGGGTTGCTCTCCTCCTGCCTCTCCTACCAGGTTCGCTTTGATAAGGCGGTCGCGGCAGCGGCCGGGAAGTTCGACAATCCCACCGGGGCTTGGAAAGGCACCTGGAAAAGCAACTGGAACGGGCACGAAGGCCCACTCTGGTGCATCATCAGCGAAACTCCGGGCAAGCCAGGATTCTACGATTTCCGCTACCGTGCCGGCTGGGGCATCCTCCAGTTTGGCAACTATGTCCATACCCTCGAAGTCGCCAAGGCCCCGGACGGTTCCTTCGGTCTGAATGGGAAAATGGAACTGCCCAAGTTGATCGGCACGCACTCACTCGAAGGCTCCGTCAACAAGGATGCCTTCGAGGCCAATTACAAGTCCGACAAGGGCGACCACGGCATCATGTCCCTTCGCCGCCCACCGATGAAGAAAGAGGCTCTCCCCGCACCAGCCGCCAAGTGAGGGAGCCTTGCCTGGTCTCTCCCGGCGTCCGGGGCGCAACAAGACCTGCGGGGAACAGGGGCCGCCCTTTTGGGGCCCACTTTTGACAGCGGCCTGGGCCGCACCATGCTCACCTGAAAATCTCAGGGACCGCGCTGCGCAGGACTTCTCAACCACGCCCTAGCCTTTGGGCGAGACCTCTCGTTGGACCGATTTCAGGTAGTTGTTCCGTTCGTTGACCTTTCCCTTGGAATTGATCGGAAAGATCCCTCTCGGCTTCGAATGCCCCGCCTTCTTCGATTCTCCCTCCTTCTTCTTCCCCAGACTCTCGACTGTCGGGAATTTTTCCAATCCGGGCGCGGTGTAAACGCCAAAGAACGCGCTGCCAAACAGGGCCATCGCCGAAAGAATGATAAGAATCGCAAATGCCTTCATGATGAATGAATCAGTGAGGAGGCACTAAAGCACAGAAGTCATTGAATATCAATACTGTATAAATTACAGAGTTTCCCCCTGCCCCCATGCTGGATCATTCCTCCTGCACAATCTCTCCAAAATGTTGCCGGACAAAGCCCATGGCTCCTGCCCCCGGTTCAGGTCCAAGTCGCGCCCTCTCCACCCGATCTGACAATGGAACGCAATCCTACCTGACCAATCGGAATGCGCCCGCATCGCCCAAAAGCTCCACCGAAAGCTCACCAAGCTCGGTTCCCAGCAAACCAATCACGGTCACCTTGGAGCGCCCTGCCGGGCGATCGACCTCGATCGTCACGCTCTCCTTGTCGTCCGGGAGCTTGATCTCTTTGTCACTCACAAACAGATCCAGATCCTTCAGATTCCCCGTGAGCTTGAAAGAGATTGTTCCCGCCTTGGCAAGATTGAGAAAAAAGCGCGCCACACCATAGGAACTACGCCCCCGACCCTTGACCCTGGGAAGCTCATCGGTCGGCAATCCACCATTCACCTTGCTGACCATGGCGGTCCACTTCGACTCCTTGAAATCGTCCGCAAAAAACTTGGACCCGTAGTGCCCCAGGGCGTCTGGCGTGCGAGGGTGGGGTTGCAAGACTTCCCATGTCCGCACAAATCGATTCGCGGTCGTCTTGTAGGCCCCTTCCTTGCCCAGCTCGGAGAGGAACCGCACCAGGTCGACAAATTCGTCTTCCCGCAGCTTGGCAGTGAGACCCATCGGCATGAGCGATACCGGACTCATGCTCTTGCTCGCAATCTGTGACTTGGGCACCCGCGTCTCCTTGCCGGTGGCATCACGAATGACAACCTCTCGCTCATCCTCGCGGGCCACCGCCCCGGCATAGATGTCGCCCGCCTTGGTCGCCACCACCGCCGTGTGATAGCCTTCCTTGAGCTTCTTACTGGGCTCCAGCAGGGACTCGACCAAGTAGTCCACCGGCGCACTCGATCCGATGCTCACCAGGTCCGGACCAATAACTCCTCCCGCTCCCCCGATGGCGTGGCAGACTACACACTGCAGTCCCACGCTCCGGTAGATTCTCTCTCCACGGACAGGATTTCCTTTTTCCGCAACCCGTATCATCATCGCATTCATCTCGGCGGCGCTGAGCTGAAGCTTCATTGGCTTCACCTTGCCTACCTTCTGGAAGGCTTTCACGAGCGCTGGCGACTTGTTGGCGGCGCTTCCCGCTCGATTCATCCCGACCTGCGCCACCTCGGGCGACAAGGTGACTCCGGGGCGATTCAACACCGCGGCCAAGGCACCCGGACCTTTTCTGTTCTCAAGAAAGACATCCACGATCGGCCTTGCCTGCTCCCCATTCTCTGCAACCTGCAGCAGACCCAGCGCCAACTCCGCACCGGCCTTGGGATCAAGCCGGGTCTGTCCCACCACCGCCCGGACGCGCTGGGCAAACGAGCCCCCTGCGTCGTTCGCAGTCTTGGCAAAGAACGCCGCCGTCTTTGCTCCACCGAGGGCACGCAATCCTTCCAAGGCGGCGTTCGATGCTCTCCCGTCACCACCAAGAAAGGCTGTTTCCAGCGCAGGGCGGGCCCCTTCCAACTTCCAATGCCCAGCCAACGTGGTCGCCTGGGAAAAGACCACTCCCTTGCCTGATTCGAGAAACTTGGTCAGCCGCGCAAGATCTCCGGTCGGTCGCTGTCTCCGCAGCTTGGCGGCATCGCTAAGGCCCTTCAGCACCTGCAATCGGCGACTGTCCGGGGCATCCTCCTCCAGGGCGACCGAGAACAGGGCTTCAAGATGAGTTCCATCTCCCACCGTCGCCACCCAGTCGATCACCTCCTTGAGCTGGGCATCCGTTTTGAACTCCCCGCCCGCGAGCGCATTCAACACGTAGGCCATTCCGATCGGCGCCTTCATCGCCCGCGCCGCGTAGAACAGTTGCCAGGTATGCCGAAATGGATTGCGCTCCTGCGCCACCCCCACCCAGCGATCCGCATGCTCCCGGCAGATCGACCACACCGCGAAGTCGAGGAAGTCGTCGACCCCTTCGCCTTCCAGCGCGCGCACCGCCAGGGCAACCGTATCCGGCCAGCTCAATTGCGCCAAGACGCTCACTGCCCACAAGCGCACCTGCTGATGGGGATCGACAACCGCCTTCTCGAGCAGGGCCCGTTCGATCTTCTCATCACCCGCACTGTAGTAGAGCGCACGCAACGCCCCCGCGCGGGCCTTCGGATTCTCCGAGGACAATAGCGAAATGGCCCACTCACGCTTGAACTCCCCCAGCGCCTGCGATCCCCAAATCGCACGCAACTTCTGCAGGTCCTGACCATCCTTCAGTCCCACAGCCCACTTTTCCAAGACCGGCATCACCTCTTTGGCTTCGCGTTGCCTCAACTCCGCAGCCACCAGGGTGCGGGTCAGCCCTTCTGACGAATCGAGCATCTCGATCAATGATGCCGGTGAAGCGCCCGCAATCCTGGGGGTCTTCACGAGGGGACGCTCCGGGAAGCTGATGCGCCAAATCCGGCCGTGCTTGTGATCACGACGCCCGTCACGGAAGTCGACCTCTCCGTGCTGAATGATCGGATTATACCAGTCCGCAATATAGATCGCGCCATCAGGTCCCATCTTCACATCGATGGGACGAAAGGCCCGGTGGGTCGAGGAAACCAGGTCCTCAACCTTGGTGGAAACATAGGCACTGCCATTGTCGCTCAGTTTGAAACAGTTGATGCGGTGACCGCGGAAATCAGGCGCAAGCAGGGTGCCTACCCAATCTTCGGGCACGTGAGTGCCTGAAACGACTTCGAGGCTACAGAGCTTGGGCTGACCGGGGTTCAACCCGGTGACCGTGCGCGAGGCCCCGGGTGAGGTCACGAAGACGGATCGAGGAAAGACGAAGTTGATCCCCCTCCCGCCTGCACCGTCTGTCATGAAGCTCTGCCCCCAATCATCGAAGACGTGACCCCATGGATTGACGAGTCCCTTCATGAACACTTCCAGGCGTCCACTCTCGGGACGAAAGTGCCACATCCCGCCACCCAACAGGCGCCGCACCCCGTATGGAGTTTCGATGTGACTGTGAATATAGATCGACTGGTTCATCCAAAGATAACCGGCCGGCCCCCAACGGAAGGTGTGCAGGAGGTGGTGAGTGTCTTCCGTTCCGAATCCTGAAAGCACCACCCGCCGTTCATCACCCTTCCCATCGCCGTCGGTATCTCGAATGAAAATCATCTCGGTCGAATTCGCGACATAGACTCCGCCATCGCCGGGCAGAACCGCAGTGGGAATGTGCAGGTTGTCGGCAAACTCGATCACCTTGTCGGCAGTTCCATCCCCATTGGTATCCTCGAGGATATACAACATATCGAGCTCCTCCTCCCCTGGCTTGATGTGAGGATAGAGCGGACTTCCGACCACCCAGAGCCGTCCTTCGCCATCCCAATTCATGTGGATCGGCTTCGTGATCAGCGGATCCGAAGCAAAGAGGTTGATCTTCGCTCCCTCCGGCAACTTGAACCCCGCCTCCTGGACTTTGGGATCGGGGTTCGGAATATCCTTGAGCCCACGCTGGGCCTGCATCGTGAGGACACTCGCAAGGAGCGCCGTTCCAAAACAAATCGTGGTTTTCATCGCCTTCACTTCAAATTGCTAAATACCGCAGCACGTCGTTGGCTGATCTTTTTTTCCTCGGCCTTGATCAGGGGATCAAACATCGGAATCTCCTTCGCATTGTTGCCCTGCTCGTTCTTTCGGAACAGGAAGAGATAGGTCTCATTGGCTGGTCGCCAGCGATGAAAGAAGAGCCGGTTCTTCTCCATCACGGAGCTCCGCACCTCCGCCACCAGATCGTGCTGCGCCGTCAATTGCGAGGGCAACTTCAATCCCAACCCTTCCACCAGTGCCTTCGCCATCACGAGGTAACCGGCCCCTTCGTAGTGCAAGCCGTTCTTGGTGAGCGGTTCTTTGCTCTGCTGACCTGGCTTGAGATTGTTTCCGCCCATCGCTTCATACAAATCAAGAAAGCGATGTCCGCGCGCCTTGGCCAACCCGCGAATGGCATCCCGATAAATCGCCAACCTGCGATTGTTCGCCGTCTGATCCGGCCATGGCTTCCCGAGATTCTCCAAGGGCGGCGGAGAGAGGAGCACCACCTCCCGGAGGGATTCTCCCGCGCCTTCTTTCATCAGGTCGAGCAACTGCCCGTAGGTCTCGAGAAACAACGCCAGGCTCACCTCGTCGCCGCCCTTTGATCTCGCTGCACCGGACGAATCATTGGTCCACCCCTTTGAAGCGGTCATCGCCGCGTTGGTGCCATAGCACACCAGCAAAACGGTTGCTTTCGCCTCTCCCACCACGCGCTGCAAGCGGTCCCGCCCTTCCTTGGGAGTCCCAAAATAGGAGCGCGCATCACCGAACACGGAATCCCCGCTCCATCCGAGATTGCGGAAGGTGACTCCCCCTACCCTCGCGCCAGCACTCAAATTGAGCATGGTTTCCACATGGCCAAAGCGCTGGGCCCTCTCAATGACCGTATTGCCAACCAAGGCCACGCGGTCGTTTTCCTCGAAGGCAAATGGACTCCCGCCCGGTCGAGGCGGATTTGGCTCCGCCATCAACGGCCCAGTGGCCACGAGGAGAGCAAGTGATGATCGTAGTGAAGTTCTCATCGGTTTAATGATTCGTTTTAGGGCGTGCAGAATTGGGTTCAACCTCGAACCTCCGGTGCGCCCTCTTTCTTTCAACTCGATTTGACCCGCAGGACCGAGGCATCCTCCCGGGTCGATGAATCATGGCCTATCGCTGGGTCGAGATCGATTCGGCATACTCCAACTCCCCGGTCCTTCCATTGTAGTACTGGAAGACGATCTGCGGGTGCGGATAGGCCACCCATCGTTTGCCGTCAAGTTTCTTGGGCATGTTGAAGACGTTGTTCACCTGCACCACGCAGTAGTACGGGTAGAGGCGCTCAAGACGGGGCAAGTCGGGGAGAATATAACTGCTCCAGCGAATGTCGCACTCGCGCGGCCCAAACTTGAACTTGCCGGTGGCGGGGCGATCGCTTTCATCGAGCTTGGGCACATGATTCACACTGTTGTGCGGTCCGCAGCAGAACTCCCAGATCTGATCCGTAATCTTGATCGCAAAGCTGTTGTGGAGATCGCCCGTCATGACGAAAACCGGCTTGTTCATCTTTTCCCACTCCGCAATCAGCATCTCGCGCTCGTCAAAGAATCCGGTCCACGCTTCCTCCTTGTTCGCAAAGTCCGCCTCGAAGCCCCCTGCTCCGCTGTGCGGAATCATGAAGGGCACCGACGAGATCACGAAAAAGAAATCCGCGTCGCTCTCCTTCATCGACTTGAGCAACCAATCGCGCTGCCTGGTCCCCAGCATCGAGAGCCCCTTCTTCCCGCGATCACGAATATCGTGCATGTCGCGCGCACTGCGCGTATCGACAAGATAGTACTCACAGTTGCTCACGCGAAACTTCCCGTAGCTCGTGCGACCAATGGAGTAGCTCACCGTGTCGCTCACCTTGGCGGGCATGTGGAGCTCCAGGGTGTTCCTGTCGACCACCTTGACGATGTCGTAAACATAGGAATTCTTGTGCCCGGCGTCGTTGTCGTACTGCATGTCGTTGACGCCCGCTTCCTTCGTCCCCCAGTGAACATGGAGATTCAACATCTCCTTGAGGGGCAACTTCGTGAAATCCGCGCGCTCGTCGACCAGCAGCGTGCTCCCTTTCTTCATCGCAGCCCGCCCGAAGTGAAGTGCGTTGTCATCCTCGGTGGGATTGGCCCAGCCCAGATAATTGTACCATGCGTAGGTGCCAATATCGCGAAAGACCGTGCGCCGATGCCGTTTTCCCGCCGTGCCCGCCCCCCAGATATCGTTCACCAACTCGTGATCGTCGAAGGTGAAGTAGCTCGGGACATGACGATGCCACTTCGAAAGCTCATCGCCGCGATCCAGGTAGAGCTTGTAGTTCTCCCACACTCCCACCACCGTCGGCATCACCTCGACCGCCCGCGGCAACTTCTCAACTCCGGATCGCAGGCGCCATCCTTCCACCGGGTACTCACGCAATTCCTCGTAGAGCCAGTCCCCATTCATGATGTGGAAATGCGTCTTGCGCGCCCAGTCCTTGTTCAGATTCTCGTAGACTGGCTGGCGATGGCCCAGTCCATGCCGCGGGTTCTGATTGGCGCACGAACCCACTTCAAAGCGAAAGTTGAAGAGCCCCTTCGGATTGTACTCGTCGTTCCGGGTATCCTCCGCCGCTGGCAGGGTGAGAAAACTCCCCGGCAAGCCATGGGGACGATCCTCGATGTAAACCTGGTAGTGATAGCGCTGATTCGACTTCAATTTCGTCAACTCGACCACTCCGGTGTTGTCGTGTTCGATCGCCGTGACCACCCCTCCGGAAGCTTGCTTCAACCTCAAGGGGCGCACTCCGTAGCGCACCGAAAACTCCCCCGGATCCGAGGTCCGCGCCCACACCCGCACCGAATTCGCGGTGGGATTGCCCAACATGGGGCCATGCGTGAGTCGAATCGGGTCGCGCTCCGAAAAAGCAGGTCCGGCCAGAACAAAGAGCATCAATAGGTGGGCGAGGAGCAGACGCATTCCATGAGGGTAGAGAATCCCTCCGCAGATTAAACTCTGAAGTTCGCAACCTGACCCTCTCTTTCCCCCGCCCACTTTCCGGCTTTCAGAGGCAGAAGCCTCATGCTTCCCTCGCCCTCGTCACCCGGGAGCATGA
>Ga0302119_10000544_pt1 | contig 16979 bp, 15 predicted proteins | sample AG5_Tmax_MG_FD_203114 | JGI IMG/M metagenome (GOLD analysis project Ga0302119, IMG submission 203114) | Marine microbial communities from Western Arctic Ocean, Canada - AG5_Tmax | ecosystem: Environmental > Aquatic > Marine > Oceanic | place: Canada: Western Arctic Ocean | collected 2017-10-01 | reverse complement strand
ATCCCAAGTCAGGTGTTGGATGGGTTGCATTTCCCCCAGCGACCATAGACGCTCGATTTCACCCTCAAAACGATACATAATAGCCCTCAGTCAATCTCTTGATTCTTGAATATGGATTGGGCAATCATCAGCATTATTATTGCCATCGAAATCAACACGCCACATGAAATCACCACATCTTGAAGTGGATTGCCGGTGAGAAATGTCGTGTGGTAGAAATTTGAGAAAGGCTCAGTACCAGGCATCTGGTCCGAATATATTCTTTCTCCCCACGGCGAGTCAGTATACTGCGATGTCGATTCACCAAGAGCTATGAGGTATTGCGAATCGGGCCATGCCATATTGCTGAAACCATCGACTATGACCATTCCCCAATGGGATATCGAGATCCGTGAAACCGTTGCCTCAGGTTCAAAAATAGACAGCATCGCCATCGCGAATTCCCATACTCCGATAACTATCGCCGCCACCATGCCATACTTGTGAATCGTCCCCATGGTCATGAATAATGTAGCATAAGTAAGTGACAACAAGCATGCGGCCAGCGCGATTCCGAACCAGACTAGGAGGTCTTGGAAGCGGAAGAAGCCACTCGAGGGCCCCATGAAGCCGGTGATGATTCCGGTGAACGCCGCGAGGGCGAAGAAATACGGCCATACCAATGCGATATAGCCGAGCAAACGGTATAGCAGAATTTCAGTCCGTGAAATCGGTTTCGCCACGAGATAATGGAGAGTGCCGTCGGAAATCTCGTCTCGAATCAATCCCGAGGCCAAAAACAGCGGGATGAATATTCCGAGAACGAAAACAAAGCCGATTTTCCCGAAACCCAATACGAATGAACGGTGTAGTGTTTCTTTGAAGAATGCATCTTCATCCGGGTCTTCATCGACATTTGGGTCGGAATCGACTTCGATGTCAACACCCTGCATCTCAAAGAAATAATCGCAGGAGATGTAGTTGCGATTCTCATCGACCCAACTAGACCATCCTACCTCGCCAATCTTCACCCGGCAATCGCCATCGTCATCATACCCCTGGCTATCGCCTAAATTTGGGGACGAAAAATCATAACCATCTTCATTTATCCAGTCCTCTGTAGAATCAGGTGGTATGGGCGGATCAAATAATCCCGGATGACTTTCGGCGTTATTTATCGACGTGCCAAGCAGATTCTCCTGCCCGTCGGGATAGCCATCTCCATCGGAATCGACACTATCGCCGTCATTATCTACAGCAGGGATTTCGCTATTCATCGCCTCGACGTAGAAAAGTACGGTAATCAGAACCAGTATTATTCCTACACTGAGTACCGCCCAAGTCGATAACCGAGTGCGATATTGGCGAAGCGTCAATTCTAGGATTGCCGTTGCTTTGCGGTCGAGTTTCGACCAAACTTTATCATATAATGGACGAGGTTTGCTTTCCATCAATTACCACCCCCGGTAAGGTATGACAGGATAGACTCAAGGTTATCGTCGGGATTGTCTATCGCGGTCACTGAAAATCCAGAATCGGTAATAATCTTTGGTAGGTCGGCGTGAAGTGCACCGAGGTTATGAGTACGGATAATTAGTTTCCCATCCTCGGGGAAATGCACACCAAAGACTTCCTCGTGGTCGAGGAAAACCTTTCCTAATTCTCTCGGTCGGTCAGTCGACAAGGCGATACTATGCGGGTGAGCATCTAGCATGTCGCGAATTGCATGTACATTCCCAAGCGCCAGTAACCTGCCATGATTGAGAATCACTATCTGCTCAGTGATTCGCTCTATCTCTTCTAGAATATGGCTGGAGACAATCACCGTTCGTCCCATCGCTCCCAATTCACGAATAACATTCATAATCGTAGTTCGAGCCAAAGGGTCACAGCCCTGTAGGGGTTCGTCGAGAATTATCAGTTCCGGGTCGTTCACCAGTGCGTGGGCAATCTTGACCCTTTGGCGCATACCTTTGCTGAATTTCCCAATCTCCTTATTCATCACATCCTTCAAGTCGACGAACTCGAGGACTTGTTCGGCCTTGACCCTTGCTTCATCTCTAGTATATCCGTAAAGGCGCGCCAATGTTGTGACGAATTCCAGTGCAGTCATCCAGTCGTATAGGGAATCATTTTCTGAGACATAACCAATACGGGAATAGGGAGCGGCGTTTTTCCACGGATCGGTACCGAATAATCGTACAGTACCCTGCGAGGGCCGGAGTTTCCCGGCAAGGATTTTGAATAGTGTCGATTTACCTGCACCATTTGGACCCAACAGGCCAGTGACTCCACCGCTGATGGCTAAACTGACATCGTTCATTCCGATGATATTTCCATACCATTTTGAAACGTGATCGAGCATCACCGCCGGCACCTCAGGCTGCGGTTTCCATTCTCCAGTGGCGGGCCCGGATTGGGCGACATCTGGCATCATTCTCTTGTCACCTCCATTGAAGATACCCTTGTGGCGAGAATGTATAATGCGATGGCGTTGATGACTACTAATGACATTAGGCTCCAAGTCCATGGATGGTCGTAAGTAGCTGTTGTTCCAACTAAGGCCTGGCCTACGTGGGCAACACAATCATATGGCGATAGCAGGTAGAGAACGCTTCTTTCAAACAGGGAGTAAATCAGGAACGCAATTAACTTCATACCGAGAAAAATTCCCAGCAGGGCCACGGCAGGAAAAAATTTCCCCCTGCTGACGCTTGAAAGGGCTAAGCCAATACTGGAATATGTGAATACCAAGATGGTGCCGGCAAGAGCTGCGCCGAGGAAGATTGGTAAGGTGTCGAGAAAGAATGCCCACCCTTCACCCTGCATCAGGATATCACCGGTATAGTAGATGCCTAGAGTTCCTACTATGAGCATGAAAAGTACTATTGCGACCGAAAGAAACTTCATTGCTGTATAGTCGATGCGATTGAGCGGCCTTGAGAAGTAAATCGCACTGGTGCCGTGCATTCGGTCTTCGCTGATAATCCCACCAATCAATAAGGCCGCAATTATCGGAAAGCAGATTGCATTGCGAGGCCAGAATCCGAGCACGTGCCCATACAGGTTATCTCTGCTGATTCCGAAGACTCGGTGCATATCGTCCTGACCTAAAACCGCACTAATGAAGGACATCCCCAAGTCTGCCAAGGATATCAGGAAAGCCGCGAAAAGGATGAGTTTAGTCGCCATTCCGTAAGGGCGATGACCCTTACTGAATAATCCATAAACATGGTGTCGTAGTATCGCCCAATTACGCGCCCACCGAGGGTTCAAACTACCCCCCCAGGGTCGGTATGATTGGTCAAAAACCGTGCCTAGGTGCGCTTGCTCATGCTGTTTGGTTCCACCGGCTACAGTAGCCGAGGCAATTGATTGCTCATCGCCATCACCCGAGCCATATGCGGCCTCAAGGCGGGTTTGCCCCTCGATCTTTGCACCTGCTTGGCCGAGGAATTCAGCGTCAGAAATGTTCTGACTTTCTTCGTCACTCATCAATTGCCCTCCTTCAATTCGGGGGGTGCATCGACCTTACTTGCACTCGGGCCTTCTTGGAATAGTTCTGCCGATGACTTAACGCTGTAGCCGAGGCGCTCCATGATGACGATAAACAAGTCCTCAAGGCTGGGCTCATGGTCATTCATACGTCGGAGTTGCGCTCCACTTTTCGCCGCACATTCGATTATTGCTGAATAAGCGCTCTCGTCCTGTTTCACCACCCGCATTACCCGACCTGTGCGGCGGACATCGTAACCAGAATTTCGCAATTCTCGTTCAAGTTCACTCGCATGCCCCCACACATGTATTTCGATTTCCTGTTCGATTGATTTGAGGTCTTCGATACGACCTTGAGCGATCAATCTACCCTTGTGCAACATGACGATGCGGTCGCAGACCTTTTCGACGTCTTCCATCAGATGACTTGCCATCAACAGGCTTCGGCCACCCTCCCCCACGATTTGTTGCAAGGTATTGAGCATGAATTCTCGGGCTCTTGTGTCAAGACCATTACTCGGTTCATCAGTGATTAGCAGTTCAGGGTCGTGAATAATGGAGCATGCTAATTTGGTCGCCTGTACCATTCCAGTGGAGAAGGTTTCGATTTTGCGATAGCGTTGGTCACGTAATCCCACATATTCCAGAACTTCATGAGCCCTCTGCATAGCAGAGGTCGGATTCATTCCAATCAACTCACCCGAAAAAGCGACTTGATGTATCGCTTCTAGGCCTGGATTCAAGCACTCATATTCTGGCAGATAACCGATTTTACTACGGATATGTTCACCCTCAGTCCTGATATTGAAACCCAAAACTTTGCCATCTCCCGAAGTCACCCCAATCAATCCGAGAAGGGTTTTGATCATGGTCGATTTTCCGGCTCCATTGGGTCCGAGCAATCCGGTAGCCCCAGTTTTGACTTTCAGACTCAAACTGTCTAGGGCTACATGCGGTCCATACGATTTGACCAAGTCATTGGTCTCGATAACGTATTGATCAGACATGACCTCGCCAATCTTCGCACCGTAGGTGCGGTTTTTGAGGTGTGTGGTTATTCGTTCCTAACACCATCACGTACGCGGATGGCAATGCCTTTGCGAAAAGCCATCATCTCATTTTCATCAACCCTAGAAATACCATGCCCTATCAGTTCACCCGAGGAGTTGATTATCAAGCAGGGTTGGCCTGGCCTCAGGGTGGAATCAGCGTTTAGACAGAAACCGTGGAAGACATTGCGACCTTTGCGCACAAATGGTTCAGCATCATCGTCGACTTCAACCACTGCAGGACCAGGCAACTCTTCGGCTCCCGTTGCTGGCAGACTGTGAAGCCATTTTGCTCCATCCATTGTAAGAGAAATCCCGCCATCAGTCAACCGTGGAGAAGCAATATGGGTGCCGTCAGCGGCCAAGATATTCTTGACTCGACCAGTGCGTGACATCACCATTTTTCCCTTGGCCAAAGCCTGCCAAGTGTGTGATGAATCGACATTGACGAATAGGGCTAATTTGTCTACTGCCGACCAGCAATGAAGCCACTGAGAAACGGATTGTTGATTTGCATGGTCATCCAAGACGGTAAGGTCAATTTCACCGAGTTGCTCGGCGTGCACGACAGCATCAACCATGCTTTCCATTATGCCATTATCGTCGGCGTAAAATATGATATTCATAGGAAAATCTGCCAGTCCAAGTTGTCGCAGTTCAGATTCGATGAACTCATCATCCAAGTCTCGCATTCCTGTTTGAGTACGCATCAAGTGGGCGTGCGGATTGATGTCTTCAAGAGAATATGGCAGCAATCCCAGTGGGGTTGCAATGAGAGGGATCGCCGCAGGATTCAGCATCAATAAGCGCTTCACATAGTCCTCGATGCTGTGCCGCCATGGGGCTTGGGCGATAGCAAAAATAGCCACGAAACGATGTTCTCCTTTGCCGTTCCAGCCACCGATTGGCGGCACACTCCATCGCTCTTTCATTGCGGTGCGAAGGTTCTCAAGATCTGGGCGGTGAATCGGTGAATCATCCATATAGCGAATCCCACCATTTCGCTGTAGATGCTGTGACTTGACCAATCCTGATATTGCATCATCACTATTTTTACTAGCGATGATAGAATTCCACGCGTTTCTCAGTTCGGGGTCACAATGACTGCGAGATTCAGCCAACTCCCAAATCTTTCCTTCGTGCACGGCTTGACGGCAACGCGCCAATTCCGCCAAGGTCACCTCAAGATTCGCCCGCGCCAGAATTTTACAGCGTTCATCGGCACTCATCCCTCTGACCTGTTCGGGAGTGACACCGGAAAGAATTGCAGATGGGAAAGGCCATTCCTGCAATTTGTCGAGATGAATGGTTCCTTCGGGTGTGAGGATACGGCCATCTCGAGCAAATAATACGTAGGCCGCAGAATCGAATAGGTCAACTCCGAGGGCGATGGCGAAAGGGAATAACATCGGGTGGCCACAACCGAACATATGAATCGGCCTCTCGGCAGGTATATCTCCTCTAATCGCAAGTATCATCGAGAAAAGTGTGGAGTATTGCCGTTTTTCCATCAGCGGAACAATCCCACCGATGGGATGAATCGCGAAAGGATATGCACCCATCAGTTGCGCTGATTTCTTCCTCAACTCGTGATCGGTTCCACCTTGGATTGGCCCGTTTAGGAGAGTGTCCTGCGCAGAGGAAATCGCCGTGGCGGCGCGCTCAGCCGTAGTCAGTACGCCTTGTTCCCACTCCTCGAAACTCATATCCGGGCGCGTGAATACATCTAGCATCGTAGCAACATCGACGCCAATGTCTCTTTGAAATTCTACGATCTCTTCATTTTCGACCTCGACATCGCCGTAGATGTAGGATTGGAAGGTGCCCGAATCGGTTACCACAACCCCAGGGTAATCGAGTAATTCATGGATTCCGGAATCTAGTGCAGGTTGTTTCAATTTCTCGTGCTTCCAGATGATGTAGGAATTTGTGATTATTCCGTCCACGCAGAATTCATCCCACATTTCACGTGCAGAGATTGTTTGTATATTCGGATTGATCACCGGCAGAATAGCCGGTGTGGAAAGAATTCCGTGAGCGGTGTGAAATTTCCCCAATCGCGCCCAGCCATCCCTTTTCGTAACCTCAAATAGTCCAATATCCTGCTCGCGACAGGGCTTTGGGTCAGGCCGGGTAGAAGACATTCCAAGTCGGGCGGGCACGAGGTATGTTTTCAACGCTTTGCGCCGGCCTCAGGGGTCGACAAATTCCACTCCGCCGTGAGCTAGAACAAATTCCCGGCCAAGTTCATCGAAAGTATTGAGCAGAGCAGTCGAGAACTTTATCGAAGAAATCTCCACATCTTCCTCAAGATCAGAGCGAACCCCTGCCAAGGTTCCAGGGGCTGAGCCGCACGAGAGGCAGGCACCAGTCAAATCGAGAACTAGTTCAAGACCATCAGTGCCATTTTCAGCCCTAGCAACATTGATTCCACCACCGTGACCATCCAGAGCCGCCCGTACCGGGCCGAGTCGCTCGAAAATCGCCGCCACCAAATCAGGGTTGTCGGTTCCGGTGGAGGTAAGTGCGACCAGTGAAAGAGAGCGTAGGCGAATGCGCTCTTTCATCGGCAAGGATTCAGCGGTTCGCCTCTCCGCTTCAGCGCTGATAGAAGCCCTTGCTTCCAAACGATATCGAGATGCCAGGTCATCGTCATCGATGGGTCTTTCCTCGACCATGTAATTGCGTCGTATCACACCCTTTTGAGCCCTCGCTAGCAAGCGATTCAAAAAACATTCATTGATAAGGGGGGGGAACTCACCTTCGTCCCGTAGGGACGGTTATGTCAGAGGAGTTGATAAAAATTGTTGACCTTGAGGTCAGTATCGATGGAGTAGCGATAATCAAGGGTTTGTCATTGAATATTCAGGCCGGTGAAGTCCATGCAATAATGGGTAGAAATGGCTCTGGGAAGTCGACATTGGCCTTTGTTCTAATGGGTCATCCTGCATATGAGATTACCAAGGGCTCAGTTATCTATCGCGGAAAGCCACTTGAGGATCTAAATGTGTTTGAGCGTGCCCGTGCCGGGATGTTTCTTTCCTTCCAATACCCTCAGGCAATCCCCGGGGTACAGGTCGGTAAGTTCCTGCGTAAGTCGGTCCAGGCGGTACGAGGCGATGCCGCTGGTAGCGCCCGTGAATTCCGTGCTGAACTCGATCTGGCGATGGAAAGTTTGGATATTGACCGTAGTTTCCTCTCCCGCTACGTCAATGATGGCTTCAGCGGTGGCGAGAAGAAACGCTTGGAAATACTACAGATGCTCTTACTTCAACCACAGCTGGCAATCTTGGATGAGACCGATTCGGGCTTGGATATCGATGCGCTTCGTATCGTTGCCGAGGGCATTAATGAGGTCGCAAAATCCGCAGGCTGCTTGGTAATAACTCATTACCAGCGTTTGCTTGAACACGTGAAGCCTGACTTTGTTCACATCATGCTCGATGGTAAATTGGTCAAGTCCGGTGGAGCAAAACTTGCCCTTGAGGTCGAACAACAAGGTTATGAGTGGATAGAAGCGGAGGTGGCTTGATGGGCAAGGATGAGGCACGAGACGCGGTGGGTGACTATCGCTATGGTTTTCATGACCCCGAAAATGCCACAATCAGATTCGATAAAGGTATCTCCGAGCAGGTAGTCAGGGATATCTCGGCGCTGAAGAACGAGCCCGAGTGGATGACTGATATCCGAGTCAAAGCCTACAATCATTATGTCGAGCGGCCGATGCCCGATTGGGGTAATATGGGACTGCTGAATGCGATCGATTTCGATGCAGTGACGTACTTCCTCAAATCCAGTAGTGGCACCGCAAAGGATTGGGATGATGTGCCAGAGGACATCAAGCGTACTTTTGACCGGCTGGGGATTCCCGATGCTGAGCAGAAGTGGTTGGGTGGAGTTACCGCGCAGTATGAGTCGGAAGCAGTCTATCACAGCATCCGCGAAGATCTAGAGGACCAGGGTGTTCTGTTCTACGATATGGATACGGGATTGCGAGAACATGAGGATATAGTCAAGGAATATTTCTGCAGTATAATCCCGTATGCCGATAATAAGTTCAGTGCCCTGAACACTGCGGTATGGTCAGGTGGCTCATTCATCTACGTCCCCAAGGGGGTACATGTGGAGATGCCGGTGCAGGCTTATTTCCGCATCAATTCCGAGAATATGGGGCAATTCGAGCGCACCCTAATAATCGCCGATGAAGGAAGTAGCATCCAGTATGTCGAAGGTTGTACTGCACCTACTTTTTCTACCGACTCGTTGCATTCTGCAGTGGTCGAACTCATAGCCTTAAAGGGCTCAACAATTCGCTACACTACGGTGCAGAACTGGTCGACCAATGTCTACAATCTTGTGACCAAGCGAGGGGTTGCTTATGAAAATGCTACCATTGAATGGGTAGATGGTAATGTCGGTTCCAAACTGACGATGAAATATCCGTCGGTTATTCTCAAGGGTGAAGGTGCCCATGCCGAGGTTATCTCGGTGGCTTATTCTAGTGCAGGTCAGCATCAGGATGCAGGCTCAAAGGTCATCCATCTGGCGCCAAACACTACTAGCAATGTTCTATCCAAGTCTATCTCCAAGGATGGCGGGCGGTCATCTTACCGCGGGTTGGTGAAGGTTTCACCAAAAGCCCACGATTGTAAGATTAACGTCGTCTGCGACGCTCTGTTACTTGATGAGGACAGCCGTTCCGATACCTATCCCACCATGGAAGTCGGTAATTCTTCGTGCCAAGTCGAGCACGAAGCATCTGTCTCAAAGGTTAGTGGTGACCAACTATTCTACTTGATGAGTCGCGGTCACAGCGAGTCCGAGGCGATGGGAATGATAGTCAATGGATTCTTTGAGCCTTTCACCCGTGAATTGCCAATGGAATATGCTGTTGAACTCAATCGCTTGCTTGAGATTGAGATGGAAGGCGCCATCGGTTGAATTGCTTAAGGTGATCCGATGAATACTGCACTTGAGCACTATTGTTCCCTACCGCAGCCGAAACGGTCCGAACATCTGTGGCGTTACTCTCCTTGGCGAAGATTACATCCTACCGGCAAGGTGGTCGATGTCCCGGAGGCGGTTTCGGCAAAGGTGAATTTGACTAATCTCGATGGTAGTGAGGTAGATCCAGCGATTGAGTTGCGACCTGCCCGACCTGAAGAGCGGCTCCGTATTGGAGGTACTTTGACAGAGGAGAATGTCGCGGCGAGTTTCTGTAGGGCGCTCTGTGGTGAAGAGTCACTGATACTGTCTATTCCGAAGTCATTTTCCTGCGACCAGCCATTGGCGCTCGACATCACTGCCTCGGGTCATGTCTCGTGTCTGCATCTGCTATTGGATGTCGAAGCCAATGCCGAGGTCGAATTGGCTATTTCGATACGCGGTGAGGCCGGCTGGTTCGGATTACTGCGCGAGGGCATAATCGGCGAGAATGCGAAGTTGACCGAATTCGTTCACAATCGCTTGGACCATACCACTACGATGATTCGTTGTGACGGAATAGAACTTCAACGATATGCGAGATTAAGGACATCTACCCTTTCATTAGGTGCTGACAAAAACAAGTCTGACCTGCGCTATTCATTGGCTGGAGAAGCAGCTGACCTCGGTGTTTTCATAGCAGTCCATGGGAAGGGAAGCCGTCATGATGACCACCACATCGAAATTGACCACAAGGTTGGCAACAACCGCAGCCAGGTCGAGATGCACGCCGCCTGCGATGATAACAGTCGCAGTGTCGGTACCGGGCGATTAATAATTTCTGAATCCGCACAAGGTGCCGATGCCGGTCAAGTATTTCGCAATCTGATGTTATCAGATAAAGCCAAGGCCGATGTCATCCCTGAACTCGAGGTTCTTGCCGATGATGTGAGCGCTAATCATGGTGCTGCCTCGTCTCCACTTGACTCCGATCAGTTATTCTATCTGGAGAGCCGTGGTCTCGATGAACAGGAATCCAGAGATATTATCGTCGAGGGTTTTCTGATGGATGCTTTTAGAGATTTCAAATCGCCAATTCTGGTCGACCGTTTACGAACTCTACTTCTCGTCCATCTAGACTGTGACCTCATCTGAGGGGGTATAATCATGGCTTTCACACCCGAGCAGGCGCGCCAAGACTTCCCTATTTTGAATCGTGAATTACCAAATGGGCGGAGCCTGGTTTACCTCGATAATGCCGCAACGACACAGAAGCCGCAGCAGGTTATCGACGCCATGTCTAACTATTATGAGACCATCAACAGTAATGTCCATCGCGCTGTTCATACCTTGGCTAGCGAGGCAACAGATGCTTACGAAGGGGCGCGCAATAATATTGCTGACTGGTTTGGCATCGGCGATGGCCACCTGATATTCACCTCTGGTACGACCGAGGCCATCAACCTCGCCGCCTATGCATGGGGGCGGCACAATCTGGTTGCCGGCGATGTGGTTGTACTGACTGAGATGGAACATCATTCTGATATCGTACCGTGGCAGATGCTGGCACAAGAGCGGGAGGTAGAAATTCGTTGGATACCTTTGCAGGTTGAAACCTCAAGCCTAGACATGGAGGTTTTTGCTGCGTCATTAGAGGGGGTGAAACTGGTTGGGTGCATCCACACCTCAAATGTTCTAGGAATCAGAAACCCGATTGAAGAAGTGATTCGACTAGCACATTCCGTAGGAGCTCGCGTCATTATCGATGCGGCGCAAGCGGCTCCACACGACCGCCTGAACTTCGCTGAATCAGGTGCAGATATGGTCGCAGTCTCGGCGCATAAGATGTGCGGGCCAACCGGAATCGGGGCATTGATGGTGAATGCTGAAACCTTTGATGAAATGCAGCCATTCCTCGGCGGCGGTGATATGATTCGCGAAGTATTCCTAGACCACTCGACATATCAGGAAGGGGTTCATCGATTTGAGGCTGGCACGCCAAAGATTGCTGAGGCGATTGGATGGGGGGCTGCCATCGATTGGCTGGGGCAGTGGGTAATGTCTGAGATACATTCTCATACACTCGGTTTAGCACGCCACACAGCGGCAGGGCTGAAGGAAATTGAAGGTATGCGAATATTCGGCAATCATGGCAATGGTGATGGCGCAGTCGTCTCATTCCTCCATGATAAATTACATTCCGAAGATATGGCTCACATGCTCGATGCTCATGGAATCGCTGTTCGTACCGGCCATCATTGTGCGCAGCCGTTATTGCGTAAACTTGGCATCGTCAGCACCAATCGAGTTTCGTTCTATCTCTACAATACCATGGCTGAAGCGGATTTCTTCTTGACTACCGTCAAGGATTTGGTGGCGAGGTTCACCTGAGGTGAGAATATGGTGTATGAGAGAGGTTCATGGCCGATTCAACTTCAACAAATAATCGATGATTTCAGTGAGATCGAAGATTCAATGGAGATGATTGAAATGTTGTTTGAATATGCAGAACAGATTGATGAATTGCCGATGTCCGAGTGGAGTGAGGATACCAAAGTTCACGGTTGCCAATCCGAGGCGCATGTATTACCAATTCAGAACGAAGATGGTACTTTTCATCTTCAAGGTGCTTCGGATGCAAAATTAGTACAGGGTATGATGGCGATTACTGCAATTGCAGTCGAGGGTCTGTTGCCGAGTGAGGTGGTGACATTTTCCCCCGATTACACCAGTGAGATGGGGCTGCTGAATGCGTTAACTCCAAGTAGGGCAAATGGATTCCGTAATATGTTCCGCAAGGTCGTAATGGCGGCACAGGAAATGGGGGAATAATAGGATGGCTGAAGAAAAAGTGGTACGACAAGCCCTCGATGGAGTTGTTGACCCCGAATTGGACATCTCGATAGTCGAACTCGGTCTTGTCTATGCGGTACGCTTTGAGGATCGTGAGGGGGATTGCCACTGCGAGATTGATCTTACCTTGACTTCTCCCGGTTGCCCGGCCGCACCCGAAATAATGGCTGCAACCCATCGCGCTGCACTATCGTGCGATGAAGTAGACAGCGTCCATGTTAATTTGGTTTGGAGCCCGCGATGGGATCCTAAAATCCATGCCAGCGAAGATGCCCGAATGGATATGGGTATCTGGTGAACGGCCATGCGGCCAACTAATTGAGCGATATTCTCAAGGACAGGTCATCCCTGCTCTCAGTGATGAGCCGCGCTACAATGATGGCAATCTGTGCTGCGGCATTGGTTTTCTCTGTAGTGCCGAGTGGAATGATTTCCACCGCAATGGCGGAAATATCGGTTGAGACGCAGCGGCATAGTGAGGGTGACTGGTTCACTTATGATGGCTACGGGCTATCTCTAGCAAACTCGATGTCAATAATCTACAATTCCAATATCTCCTCTGGCTTTGTTGGTTGGACTTTGGGCTATGATGAGCCTCTGCGAATCGATGTCATCGAGCGCGGAACCTGTGATTTCGGAGAGTGGGCAGGCTCATGTATGCGCAGTCAAGCCACACATTCACTCAATATCACCTTGGAATGGACTACGAATACAACACCGTACGATGATGACAAGATGATTCTCAACATCTCGACCACGATTCAGCACGAGGAGCCACTTGCAACCAGTGCTTGGGAGCGAGAAAGCAGAACGATTTCAATTTCCGCGTGGTTTCTGGGTGATGATGAACTAAATTTGGTCGAGACCGAGACCAAAACCCTCTCGACGACCCAATCAAGTGCTGAACGTCCGCTGATTATGGAAATCGGCGATACTTGGCAAGCTACTTTGGAGACTCATAAGGAAGACACAATTCGCCAGCGAATTAATCGCGGGATGTGGAATGAAACCATTTCAAGTTTCACTGAATCTCGCCAGATACTCTACACCGTCGAGGAGGAATCGACAGTTCATACAGCCAAGTTGGATTGGTCGACACTGCGGTTGCGCGAGCAGGCAGTAGGCGAGGAAAATTACTCGATTGTTTATCTGTCCGAGTTTGGCTGGCAAGTACGTACCGAGGAATACGAGAGTGGAGTGGTTGTGATGTCGACCACATTGACCGACTTTTTCAGTTCACAATATGATGGCCCGAAGATAACCACCATCGAACAGACACCAGCGCCAAGCATCTTTGCAACGATGGCGACCATCTTCCTTGCTGCAGTGATATTTGTGTGCCGCTCACCAGCGGATGGCGCTTGAAATAATCGCCGCATTATGGACGCTGACCTCTAGCGGCGACCATTGCCATTGTCCACCAGTATTGCGCACCTGCTCGCCCAGAACCGAGCCGTATAGGGTTATGCTGGCCATCGCCATTTGGTCGGAGTTGTCAACAATGGCGATGATTCCATGACTTGCCAAGTCATCAAATGTCGAGGTATCATCGATTCGATTACTGATATTCAACTCTATCCAGGCAGAGCCATTTTCAGCGGTGGAAAAGGTGCTTGAAGTACAGCAACCATAGATTATTTCTCCACTTATCTCAGCGACTGGAGAATTTCCATTACTGGCATTAATCCAAATCTCGATAATGGTGCTCTTGTTGGTAGCAGGTGGTGACAATTCAATTGTCAAATCTGGTGATAAAGCTCTTGTCTCTGCCGGTGTATACTCGAGCAGCCGGAAATCACCAGTAACGCCTAGAGGAACTTCCCCGACCCGCCACGACCAAGTGCCGATATCAGGACAGTACCATCGCCAGCCGGAAATCTTGTTCTCCTTGTCGAACGCGGTGACATTGGTCGCATTAACACAATCGGGATGGGTATCCCTTCCCTGTCCTTGTTCAGTGGCAACCAAGCGCCGATAAACATCCTCTATCTCATCCTCTTCGGGGAGTTCTACGTAATCGGATGTGCCGGTGTATGTTTTTGTTTCCTCGACTTCAGACAACCAGGTCTCGTTGACATCGAGGGGGAAATCCCACCACTCAATCGCTGGTGAATTGTTGGTTACGATGGAAAGGTCGGCAATCGTTTCCAAGCCGATTACGATTCCGGTATCATATTCAAAATCCAAGGACAAGGTCTCAACCATACGATGGGTTGCGTGGTCGCTGACCCGGATGTACTCGGTAGCATGATATTCGACCAATAGGTCACCAGCCAAGGTTTCAATCAGCGGAACTGGGAATATAGCAGGGCCGGAGAAACTTCCAGATAACTCAACCACATAGGTCAATGATTGCTCACCTTCCCACTCCATCCATGAGATATTGGTGACTTCCATTAATGCATTTCCCCGCAACAGATCATCAATTCTCGCCTCGGGAATTTCCGCATCTTCAATAACAGCAGAAGCATCTAGGCTGCCATTATAGAGCCATTTGTCGCCGATTCTCCATGTCTTTCCATCGCTCATATTTTCCCAATCGAAGTCGGTTCTATCTCTGGGAACTAGAAATGCAGAAAGATTCTCTACCTTGCCCGAGTTCAGCCAATCCGAGGAATTAACCGTCTCCGGGGGAGGTGGAGGTGCGGGATTACGCATCACTAGAATTGCCGAGGCCAGCAATACGAAGACCGTTGCGAAGGCAAATAGCAAGATGCGCCAGCGCATAACCGGCGGTGTGGCTGGCACTGTTAGCCTTTTTTGGTGATGACAGTCAACAAGTCACCATCCTTGAGCAGGTGCTCCAACCCCACTCGCTGCCAATCGAACTTCGCCGACGGCCCCTTTACTCTAGCGTAGCGGAATTTGCGCACGAAATCACGGTGAAGTGTGCGACATACGTCCTTCACCGTCGAGTCATCTTTGACGATTAGAGGTTCGACCAAGTCCGCTTCCTGCCCCTGCGGCTTGAGAAATATCGACATGAATCCGAGGTTGTCATAGATGAAGTCCTTCATCTCATCCAAGCCGGTGCCGATGAATGCGCTGATTTCCAGAATCGGCCAATCTTCAGGGAGGTGTAGGCGTATGTTCTCAAGGTCATCGGGGGTCGCCAAATCGATTTTGTTGATTGCAACTATTCCTATTGAATATATCCGGTTCTGTGCTAATGTGTCAACCAGCATATCGGCGGTAACGTCAACCCGCAGTGTGACAACCGCCGAGACAAAGCCGAATTGGCGAATGATATCGCCAATCTGCGAATCGGTCAAATAGGTTTGTTCAACCGTACTGCGAACGTCGATTCCACCGCGCAAAGTACGGTTGATGAAGACCGGCGGCTTGGTCTCATTCAAGCGCATACCGGCGATTTCCAATTCGCGGTGGAGAATCTTGAAGTGCGCCTCTTGGAAAGGGTCGACGATATAGAGCACCATGTCGGAATTACGGATGACATTGAGTATTTCACGGCCGCGACCCTTGCCTTCACTGGCCCCCTTTATCAGCCCAGGTAAGTCGAGAATCTGGATCTTTGCGCCGCGGTGTTCCATCACTCCCGGAATACAGGTCAAAGTAGTGAATTCATAGGCTCCGGTTTCAGATTCAACCCCGGTCAACTTGGAGATGAGGGTCGACTTTCCGACGCTGGGAAAACCAACCAATGCGACGCTGGCATCTCCCGATTTGCGCACCTCGAATCCTTTTCCAGCGCCACCGGTTTTCTGCTGTGCAGCCACCTTTTCTCGCTGCCCCTTCAGTTTGGCAATTTTCGCCTTCAGGCGTCCGAGGTGATGTTCGGTCGCCTTATTCTTCTGGGTCTTATCGATTTCAGCCTGAACGGCCTGAATCTGCTCTTCGATAGTCGCCATTGGGTTCACATCTCAGAGGCTGTCACAGCCGCACTGATGATAACGGGTCGGGCATTGTTCTTCAATTCGGCGCAAGTAGAGTTGGCGGTGGGGGGTTTCAAACCGCGTATGGCATGGGCGGTGATGGTGCGGAATAGAAATCCCTAATTCGCTGTATTGGGGGCCAATCTTGCCATATTCATAGATGAAATCTACTGTGATATGGTCAAGGTCAAGGATGATGTGGGATGTTGGCGCTATGAATTGCTTCGTCGTCCAACTATTGGCGGTCTGTCCGCTCGTTCGCAAAGCCCGTTTGGAGCTGTCGCGGCTCAGGGATATCTTTCGACAACATCTGAATCTTGATTGGGCAAAGTCAATAATGAACTTTCAGTGGAAGGTATGGGTGAGAACATGGGCATCGAGATGGAATTACTTCTTATTTCAAAATCTGCATGTCGAGAATTATTGAAAATGAAGTGGAGCGATGTGCTTACGGGAATGGAAGAATCATCACTCCGGCACTTACGACCACAGGCCGACGAAAATCTCCATCGCTCTTTTGACGTCGATGGTGAAGCCGAAATCCTCGATTGGGCTCAGCAGCATGATTTAGATGGTAGAAATAGCGCACTGGAAGCGATTCAAGCGGCAAAATCAGAGGGAAAGATGTCCTTGGCATACTCCTGTGAGGGTGTTCTCTTGTTGATGCGTTGGGCCAGCATAGGTTATTGGGAAGCATGGGAAGGTCGCTCATTTCTCTATTTCGATTTGCTCTTGCAGGAACCGGCTGAAGACATTCAGATGCTGTATCACGAAGATACTTGGGAGA
>Ga0302119_10000540_pt1 | contig 17038 bp, 13 predicted proteins | sample AG5_Tmax_MG_FD_203114 | JGI IMG/M metagenome (GOLD analysis project Ga0302119, IMG submission 203114) | Marine microbial communities from Western Arctic Ocean, Canada - AG5_Tmax | ecosystem: Environmental > Aquatic > Marine > Oceanic | place: Canada: Western Arctic Ocean | collected 2017-10-01 | reverse complement strand
CTCTTCCGCTTCGCCGGCACCTTCCGCTCCGGTCAACATGTACAGGAGCGAGTTCTGGACTCCAACGCCCAAGAACGAGAACGGGGTATCACGATTCTGGCCAAGAACACCGCGATCGAATACCACGGCCAACGCATCAATATCGTGGACACCCCTGGACACGCCGACTTTGGTGGCCAGGTGGAACGGACCCTATCCATGGCCGATGCAGTGCTGCTGTTGGTGGACGCTTATGAAGGTCCCATGCCTCAGACCCGTTTCGTGCTGAGTAAAGCATTCGAGCACGGGCTGCCCGCACTGGTGATGATCAACAAGGTCGACCGCCCGGACGCCCGGCCGGAAGATGTGTTGAACGAGATCTTCGACCTCTTCGTTGATCTGGGTGCCACCGATGAACAACTGGACTTCCCCGTGGTCTATGGCTCTGGCCGTGACGCTTGGGCAGTGAACGATTCCCACGAAACCAGCGACAATCTGCAAGCCCTGATGGACATGCTGATGGATAAGTTGCCGATCCCCGAGACGGATCCCGATGGTCCCGTGTTGTTCCAGGCGGCGACCCTTGACCGGGATGACTACCTTGGTCGCATCGCCGTGGGCCGCGTGCACCGGGGCAAACTGCGCGCCGGTGAACGCCTGGTAGTGGCACACCCCGATCGCCGCAAGCCCGTGACAGTGACCCTCAAGAACCTCTTCCGCTACGAAGGCCTGAAGCGCGTCCCCTGCGAAACCGTTATGGCGGGCGACGTGGCGGTGGTCACGGGCATCGAGGATATCGGCATCGGTGACACCCTTTGCCATCCCGAGCACATCGAGCCCCTCCCGGCAATCGCCATTGACGAGCCGACGATCTCCATGATCTTCCGCATCAACAATTCCCCCATGGCGGGTACCGAGGGCCAATTTGTCACCAGCCGCCACATCGTCTCGCGCCTAGAACGCGCCGCTACCCGGGACGTGGCCCTATTGATCAAGTCCACCGATTCTGCCGACTCTTTCGAGGTCTGCGGACGGGGCGTGATGCACCTGTCGGTGTTGATCGAAGAGATGCGACGGGAGGGCTACGAGTTTTCCGTGGGCAAACCCCACGTCATCCTCAAGGATGTCGATGGACAGATTTGCGAGCCCTATGAACGGGCTGCGGTGGAAGTCCCCGCCGACAGTGCTGGCCGCATCATCGAATACCTCGGTCGCCGCCGGGGCGAGATGCTCGACATGACCCACATCGGCGCCTTTGCCAAGGTCGAGTTCAAGATCCCCGCCCGCGGACTGATCGGCGCACGAACCGCACTCTTGACCCTCTCCCAGGGCGAAGCGGTCCTGAGCCACGTGTTCGATTGCTGGGGCCCGGACGGTGGCGTGATTCCGCGCCGCACGAGCGGAGTCCTGATCTCTGACCGCAACGGCCCAGTGGTGGCCTACGCCCTCGACGGCTTGCAGGACCGGGGCAAGTTCTTCATCGCTCCCGGCGACACGGTTTACGAAGGCATGATCGTGGGCGAAAACGGCAAGGACGCGGACCTCGAACTCAACGTTTGCCGGGCCAAGAAGCTCACCAACATGCGCGCATCTGGCCGAGACGACAACGCTAAGATCGCGCCTCCCATCCGCATGAGCCTCGAAGAGATGCTCGAGTACGTGGAAGATGATGAAGTGGTCGAGATCACGCCTAAGTCCCTCCGCCTGCGGAAAATTGAACTGGACCCCAACGTGCGTAAGCGCGACCGGCGCAAGGCCGCAGGGGTCTGAACCTCTTCGCTCTAGCAGCCATGCAAGCCGCCCACCCCGAGTTGAACTCGGGGTGGGCGGCTTGCTCTTGGCTTTCCCCGGAGCTCGTCTATTGGATGACCTGGCTACGGACCTCACTCAAGCGACAGTTGGCGGTTTCCAAGGCCTGGGAATAAAGCACGGTCCCCGCCAATCCCCTGGGCGGCTAGACCTCTGGGGTACATCCGGTCGCCCAGCGTCGACTTAGAATCCCGATCAAAGGCCCCAAGCCTGTATATTCCATGACCTCCGATCACCCTCTCTGTCGCCCCCCCAAAAAATGCCCACGGATCTCGCCATTCAAACGAGCGCACTCACGCGCACCTTCGACAGCTTCGTTGCCGTCGATCAGATCGAATTGAAGGTCGAGCGAGGCAGTTTCTACGGCTTCCTAGGCCCTAACGGTGCAGGGAAGTCCACTACGATCAAAATGCTCACGGGTTTACTCGCGCGGACTTCCGGTCAGATCTCTGTCCTCGGCTGCGACCCAAGGGACCCTTCGCAGGCTCTGGAAATGAAGAAGCGCATCGGTGTCGTCCCCGAGGATCTCGCCCTTTTCGAAAACCTGACTGCGCGGGAGCACCTGACGTTTATCGGTCGCATGCACTCGATGGAAAAAAAGATGTTGAGCAGCCGTATCGACGAGCTCCTGCCACTGTTCGACCTAGAGAAGGACGAGGCGAAGCTGACCATCGAGTACTCCCACGGAATGAAAAAGAAACTCAGTCTTGCCGCTGCTCTTCTTCCCGATCCCGACCTACTTTTCCTCGATGAACCCTTCGAGGGCGTCGACGCCGTCGCCTCGCAAACGATCCGCAAAATCCTCACGAGCTTCGCAGCTCGCGGATCCACCATCTTCATCACTTCCCATGTTCTCGAAATCGTCGAGCGCATTTGCGATCAAGTCGGAATCATCGTCGGCGGCAAGCTCGTCGAGCAGACTTCGTTGGCCGAACTCGGAAGCGGTGGATCTCTTGAACAACGCTTCATCGAAGTCGTCGGCACCAACCCTGACCAAGCCGGAAATCTCAGCTGGTTGGGCGAGGGATCGAAATGAACTGGGAGCATCTCAAGTCAATCCTCTGGATGCGATGGCGCATCCGGTTCAATCAGATTCGGCGCGCCAGCAAACTAAGCAATGTTCTATTTGCGTTGATTGCTATTGTGGCTTCGGTGGTGTCCATTGGCGGGTTCGCCATTGCCCTGAAACTGGGTCTCGCCGAGCTCCCGGACGCGACACCCTTCGCCGTGTTGCTCATTTGGACCGGGCTCTCTGGCCTGTTCCTTTTTGGTTGGATGATGGGCTTGATTACGGACCTGCAGCGGTCGGACTCCATGTCCATGCATAATCTGCTGCACCTTCCGGTCTCTCTAAGCTGGGTATTCCTCTTCAACTACATCAGCTCGTTTGTGAGTATCAGCATCGTTCTGTTCGTGCCGGCGATGCTGGGGTTGTGCCTTGCGATGACAATCGTCATGGGGCCGATGATGCTCATCAGCTTCCCCCTTTTGCTCGCCTTCCTTGTGATGGTGACGGCGCTCACCTACCAACTGCGTAGCTGGCTAGCGCGGCTGATGGAGGACAAGCGCAAAGGACGCAGCGTTGTCGCCATGATCACATTCGGATTTGTGCTGCTAGCTCAGATGCCAAACCTCATCAATATGAGCAGGTCCAGCTCCCGGCAGGCTGACATAGGCGCTCTCGAGGAGCAAATCGGTGCGCTTGTTCGCCCGGACCCGTCCGATACCGAGGCGATGGCGATCTACAGAGGTGAGTCCCTTCGGTTGCGTGCTGAGCAACGGGAGCGACGCGAGTCAACTAGGAACGCCGCTGAAGCCAATAACAAAAGCATCGCTACCCTTGGCACAATGATTATTCCGGCAGGATGGATGGCCTACGGCATCCAGGGCGCATTTGGCGGCCGCGCCTTGCCGGGCTTCCTTTGCTTTCTTGGCATGGCATCCATCGGCGTTCTTAGTTTGCGCCGTGCGTTCGCCAAAACCATGAGTGCCGTTTTGGGCACAGAGATTGCAAAGAAGCAGAGATCTTCTCCGAAAGAGAAGTCCCAGGATTCGGCGAGCAACCCCAACCGGATTTTGCTTGTGGAGCGTTCCTTGCCCTGGGTCGACGAGGTGGTCAGCGCGATCGGCTTCGCTAACCTTCGATCGATTCTCCGGGCACCCGAAGCCAAAATCGTTTTGGTCAGCCCGATCATTCTGCTTGCCTTCATTGCTGTCATGCTCTCGAACCGCGCGCCCACGGACGGGCCCTCGATGTTCGCCCCAGTGTTTGCGCTTGGCGCCACGATGATGGGCCTCATTAGCCTAACGGGACTGATACAGAATCAGTTTGGATTCGATCGGGCAGGCTTTCGAGCTTTGATTCTCTCCCCCGTTCCGCGCCACGACATTTTGCGCGGCAAGAATTTGGGCATCGCGCCCTTCGCGCTCACTTTTGGTTTTCTCGCGCTTCTCGGTTTGCAGTTCTTCAGTCCACAGGATTCCACTCACTTCTTGGGCAGCTTGCCACAGCTCGGTTCGGCATTTCTGATCATGTGCCTGCTGGGAAACATATCGTCGATTGTTTTCCCTATGCGGCTCAAAGAGCACGGGATGAAAGCGGCCAACGCCAATTTCAAGACAAGCTTCTGGCAATTCCTCTCGGTGTTCCTGGTCCCTCTCGCGCTGTCGCCATTGCTCATTCCCTTTGGAATCGAGCAGCTAGTGAAAGGTGCGGACTGGGCTGATTACGTGCCGGTGTACCTGAGCCTTCATATCCTCGGGCTCGCCTGTGTCCTTCTCATCTACTGGAAGGCGACCAAAGCCCAAGGCAATCTGATGCAGGACCGCGAGCAGAAACTGCTGGATGAACTAACGCGCTCTTAAGCGGCACGCGGATTCGCGGGAACGAGCGCGTTTGCAGAAAAGGACTCCGCATGCGTCCCCAAGAATGCCTGCTGTCCGAAGAGCTTGCCGAGTTTGAAAAGGATCGCTGCGCGGGGAAGCCCTGGGAGCGAAGGCCTTCCACGGCGATGAGTGTCACTTCGCCCGGAAGCTCTTCTATTGGATGACCTGGCTACGGACCTCACTCAAGCGACAGTTGGCGGTTTCCAAGGCCTGGGAATAAAGCACGGTCCCCGCCAATCCGCTGGGCAAGTCCACGGTGACCTCAATGCGGCCATCCGCATCCGCCACCGCGTTTACCGTCACCTGGGCATTGCCGATCCCGAAGAACGCACTGCTGCAGCCGGGGGCCGGAGTGCTACCGAGCCCGATGCCGTAGGCCAAGGAAACCACCGCGCCAGGCTCAAAACCGAAGCCAAAGACCGTGTTGGGGCGGCCAGCCATGCCCGGTTGGGCACCGCTGAGACGGCTCCGACGCAGAATCGGTGTCAGGCGAAAGGCTCGCTGGTTCCCCGCAAGGGTTCCGGTCCCGCAAATCTCACCCAACTCGTTGATGCTCGAAGCACCGGTCAAGTCCCAGGCGGTACCGGGACGGATCAGGGTGCCCAAATCCACGGGCGTGGTCGATCCCGTTGCCCAAAGGGTGGCGTGCTGCGCGCCAGCGGCATCGGTTGAGTTCCCCACCATGGCCCCGTGATCGTTGATGCCTTTAGCGTTGCCCTCAGTTCCGCCGAGGGTGGACAAGGAGCCCATGACTCCTGCTTCCCAGAGGAATGGCAGAAACTCACCCGCTTGGTTAGAGCTAGTGCCCACCACTTGGGCGAAGTTGTTGATTCCAAAGGGTGTGGCGAAGGCGCCTCCGAGTGTGCCGAGATCCACCATGCCCGTGACATGCTCCCAGATAAAACCGTGGGTCGCTTCGGAGGCATCCCGTGCGGTCCCCACCACTTGATCGTGATCGTTGAGCGCGTAGGCGAATCCTGTCCCACCGCCAAAAGTGCCCAGGTCAATCCACGCCCCAAGGGGATCTTGGATGTAAGGCCTGAACTGAGAGACGATGTAGCCACTCACAAAGCGTGAGTTCGTGCCGCAAATGTTGCCGATGTCGTTGATGCCTGTGGCCTTGGAGAAATTCAACGATCCGCAGTGGACGTCCGTGCTCAATCCCGCATCCCATTGATAGGCGTGCAGGTTGCTACTTGGAGCATAGGAATACCCCACGCATTGGTCCCGGTCGTTCATCCCACCGCCCCAGCAAACGGATGGCGAGAGCGGCATGATGTGCTGCTGACTGTGACCATCCCAAAAAAACCCATGGATCTTGCCTTGACCCGGGGGCGCGGGCAGCGAGTTCTCCCCATGCACATGCCCACGATTGTTGATGCTCTGGCCGCGAACGCCCAGGGTGACGTCGGAACTCAAGGTGCCGATGTTGCGAATCAAATAACGCGGAGCCCGCGTACCTGGACGAACGGTGCTCTGGGCCAAGAGGGGCATGGCTGAGCCAAGGGCGAGGAGCATTACGAGGGCTGGGGGGACTTTCATGCTGATGGATGGTTCGGGGAAGAACTGTGGGATCAATGCCCTCGTTCCCCTACTAGAACCTAGCCGATCCGGGCAGGTTCCGCAGATCTTTAGAGTGCTCCCGGCTTCCGAAAGCTCACGACCTCTCCACGATCCGAATTGGAAGGCCCGGGCTTCATGCCTCCGGCCCGCCCTAGGGGCCCCCAGAGGGCTAATCTACCACAATGGGAAGCAACAAGATGGCGCTAGTGACTGGTGCTTCGGCGGGCATCGGCGAAGACATTGCCCGAGATTTGGCCGCGCGCGGCTATGACCTTTTCCTGGTTGCGCGGCGCAAGGAAAGGATGGAGGCGCTCAAAATTCAGCTCGTCAAGGAGCACGGCGTCCAAGTCCTAGTACACGCCCAAGACCTCTCCACGCACACGGCCTGCGAAGAATTGCTCGCTGCCCTTCAAACGGCTGACGTCACCATCGACGTGCTGGTGAACAACGCAGGGTTTGGCAGTTTCTGCCCGACCCTCGACGCGGACACCGAGCGCGAGCGGGCCATGGTGCGCATCCTATTCCAGTTTCCGGTGGACCTAACCCGCGCCCTGGTGCGCGGAATGATTGAACGTGGCCAGGGGCGCATTCTGCAAGTTGCCTCCACCGCGTCCTTCCAACCATCCCCGGGCTATGGCATGTACGCCGCCACCAAGGCTGCGATTCTCTCATGGAGCAATGTCTTGCACTATGAATTGCGCGGCACCGGAGTCACCTGCACGACTCTCTGCCCGGGACCCACCGCCACCGAGTTTGGCGAGATATCCGGACATGTCTCCAACCGCCTTCAGGACTCGACCAAGATGTCCTCCCCGGCGGTCGCCCGCATCGGCGTACGCGCCATGCTGCGCGGTCAAGCCACGGTGATCCCCGGCTTCGTCAACAAGCTCGGGGCACTACTAAGCACTCGTATGCCGCGCTGGTTCGTGGTGCCCTTAGTCGCCCGCGTGTTGCGCGGGGCGAAGTGAGATCAGCGACAAAAGCGCTCGACCGCCGAAAATGATACGGGTCCAACCAGTTTCCAGGGGCGGCCTGAAACCCCTAAGACCCCGCGGCGTCCAAGTTTGATGCAAAAGTTTGGCCTCGGGGACTAGAATCCAGGCCGCCTCGCCCCCAAAGTGGCCCTATGGAACAAGCTCCCAAGCCCTCCGGCCAAACGGCCACCCTGCAAGGATTCTTCGGCATTCTTTGCGCCCTCGGTACCTTTGCCCTCGCACGCCTCGCCAGCGATCAAGGCTGGCTCTGCGGCACCTGAGGCTCAGTCACCGGCTCTCCCGTGGGGATAGCGATTCTTCTTGCCCTCTTTTTCCAGCTAGGTTTTCCAAAACGCGCCCTGCGCTTGGGTTGGGCGGCTACCCGTGCTGAACCGGCCGGGAGGACCATGGGTTTGGTTGGCCTGATTGCGGGGGTCGTCGCGGCATTGCTGCAACTCGCGCTGCTCGGTGCTCTGATCCTGGGAATCCCCTCCCTGTTCTAACGATCAAAAACGGCGGGCACCCTAGGGCAATTCGTCCGTCAGCATGTCCAAGTCCGCCCTCGTCCCCAGGGTCGGACAATTGGGATTCATTTTGTGGCGCGAAGCTCGTTCGGCCCGTCGAGCAGCCCGCAAGAGCGCGGCAATCAGAGCCCCGTCCAACCCCGCCATCGCGGGAGCCTCCAGCGCGCGGTCAATCAAGGCCTCGATGCGCGCCTCGCCCCGCGCTTCATCGGCACTGTCCTCAAACAAGCCAGTTCCCCGGGGTGAATCGGCAAAGCGCGCCACACGTTCAATCATTCCAACGCGTGCATAGGATCCCGTGTCCGGATCGATGTAGCTATAAAAGGTCTCACCGTGCCCGGTCAGCCCCAAGTAGTCACCTATCTCTTCCTCGTCTGTATGTGCATGTTCTCGGCCCCACAGCTCCGGCGTGGGCGCAACGGTGATGATGGCGCGAAAGGCGGCTTGTGCATCGAGCCTTTCACCCAGTGCTTTGGCCAACTGGAAAACCTCGCCCTTGGAGAGCATGGCGATCGGGTTGGTGTCCACTTCCCCGTCGCCCCCCTTCTGGAAGAACCGCAACCAACGATCTTCACATTCGTTGCCGGTCCCATGACGCACACCCGGCCCCGTCAACCGCAAGTACCCCCGCCCCAGGGGAGCCCGCAAACAACTACGAATGGAACCGAGCACCCGACCGTCCGTTTCAATGCGCGCGTCGATCTCCTCTCGATCAAAGCCCACAGCTTCCAGGTTCGCTCGCATGTCGACCAACATGGCGTCATACACCCCAGTCAAATCATGCACGATCAGTTTTGCCCCAATCGCGGCGACCAATGCCTCCGCCCTCTCCCGCGAAGCATCACCGCTGTGAATCGAGGAATACACCAGAGTTAGATTCTCGGGCCCCAAAGCCAGCACCAAGAGCCCCGCCAGCACCGCACTGTCGATCCCCCCTGACACATCGAGTTCGGCCCGCTGCAAGCCACAAGCCTGGTGGTAAGCCACGATGGCCTGCACGCGATCGTCAATCAAAGCATGTGGGTCGAGAACGGGCATGGGATACTGAGCAGTGTACATACGGCGCCAGCCCCCATCGTCTTTTTTGGGGACCTTTGCTGCCAGGGTCATGGGGATTACGATCCTGCCCGGTAGGGCGCGCCACAAGAGAAGGTGCTCCAACTCTCTGGGAATCCTGAGGAGCGATCGAATCCGACTCCAAGGCCCGGTACCTTTCTGCGAAACGGAGAGCAACGGAGCCCTGACGTGGCATGGACCGAGGCCATAGGCTCTCTGTGGAACAGAATCCAAAAAGCAATGAAGCCGGGAAAGCCATCATGCATTTGCAAAAAGCTTCCTAAGCGAATCCTTTCGTCCAGCGATACCAGCCAGGCCTGGCCGCGTTTCGTTCCCGTATTCTCTGGCGCACAATCCTCCTTGCCGACTCTGTAGGAGTCCAATCGTTGTACAACTCATCCGGCCATTGGTCACGCCTGAACAGGCGAACAGGATCCGGGTTCATCCCTCTGCGCTTCATCTCTGCAATGAGCTCTCCATATCTATTGTGAAGGTACTTCCCCTTGTCATAGAAGAACTTCACATGGCCGCCGTTCAATTTGAAAACTGATGCCCACGTCTTTTTATTCTTAGCCCAATGAGGCGACTGCAAGGATCTTTGCAGGGCTGACCCAACCATGAATACCTCGCGATACTCAGCAACGAGATGCTGATCGGCTAACTCTTCCGGATCGACGATGTTGATTCTAGTCACGGGCGAAATTACACCTCATTGAATTCCAAGAGCGACCCAGCACCTAAACACCGAATAGATGCCCTTCGTTCAGTGATCAGCTTAGTGCTCTTGCCACGAAGGGCATCTGTAGCCATCACCCTTGAATTGAATGGGAGCCGTAAAGGTCAGCGGGTGCGCCTATCGCCAAACCCCGTCAAGACCCCGCGCGCGGTGCGGACCAGGTGATGCTCCGAGGGCACTAGGCGCTGCTTACCCGCGGGTAAGCGAATGTCCACCGAGGTCATTCTCCCATCCACCTGCGCCACCATGCGCGAAGATTGCCCGTCCAGAATGAGGCCAAGGGCGTGGTGTCCAAAGTTGGTGGCCAGGATCCGGTCCGCGGCGGTGGGTGATCCGCCTCGCAAGAGGTGCCCAAGCACCACCGAACGCGATTCGATTCCCGTCGCGGCTTCGATCTCATGGGCCAACACCGCCCCGACGCCTCCCAAGCGAATAGGGTCTGGCGAAGTCGGGTCGATCAACTTGACCACTGGCTGTCCGCCGATGGGACACGCACCCTCTGCCACGCAAAGCACCGTGGACCCGCGCTCTTTCACGCGCTCCTCCACATGTTCCGCCACCGCTTCGATGGAATAAGGCATCTCCGGAATCAAGATTTGATCCGCTGCCCCGGCGATGCCGGCGTGCAGAGCGATCCAACCCGCGTTGCGTCCCATGACCTCCACCACCAACACACGCCCGTGGCTGTCGGCGGTGGTGCGCACCCGATCTAAGGCCTCGGTCGCAATCTGCACCGCGGTCAGGAAACCAAAGGTAATTTCCGTGCCCTCGATGTCGTTGTCGATGGTCTTAGGCACGCCGATCACATTGATGCCCGCGTCCACAAAGGGTTGAGCGCAGGTCATGGTGCCGTCACCTCCGATCACCACCAGGGCCGACATGCCCTGATCCTCCATGCGCTTCAAACAATGGGGCACGCGGTCCTCGTAAACCGGTTGACCATTGCCGTCATGGGCCGCCAGATACCGACTGGGATCCGAGCGATTGGAAGAACCCAAAATCGTCCCCCCCTCATCCAAGATCCCGCGCACATCTTGCAGACCCAGAGGTCTGAATTTACCCACAACGAGGCCTTCAAAACCATCCTCGATACCAATCACCTCGATGCCCGCCGCGATGGCTTCAAGGGTCACCACCCGAATCACTGCATTGAGGCCAGGGCAGTCGCCCCCGCCAGTCAGGACGCCGATGCGCTTGGGTCCACTCGGGGGTCTATTGGATGCCATAGGCGACAGGGTACGAATCCTGAGGCCTCTAGCAGCGCATGATCGAGTGTTCTTTTGGGTTCCTGGCTTTCTGTCGGCGACCGAGGATCAAAAAGTCACGGTGAGGCCGTCGGAAAAGTTGGAACTCAACCCGTCTCGATACCAAAGCTGAAAGTGCCAAGTGTCTCCGGGCGCAATCGCACCACCCGGTGGATTGGGCAGATTACTGGGTATGTCATAGCCCGAACTGGTACTTGAAGTACCCACCTGATTGACCAGCACGCCGTTCAAGTTAAAACGCCCCAGAGAGTTTAGATTTGTCCCGGCCATGGAATAGCGACCGAAGGGCAACCCCAAACACAGATGCCCCGCCGACACCAGGACGCCCGGGTCCATGGGTGTAGCCGATACGAGGAAGTACCCAAACTGTTGCGCCGGACCACCGCTGGCTTCCAGGTGAAACACACCGGGTCCGGTGGAAGAAGATCCCTGTAAGGTGACCGAGTTGCCAGAGGAATTCAAATCCCCCGGCGAGCAGAAAAGAGTCGTGCCATCGCCGATGTTCTCGTACCAAGCAATCAGATCTCCCACGGCCGAAGCAGAGCAAAGGTCAAGATCTTGATCCCCGTCAAAATCCGCAGCCCAAACAGAGTGCGCCCCGTGTGCATTGTTGGTCACCACCTGCTGAGGGCCGAAATTCCCATTTCCCAGATTCTCATACCAGGCAATCTTGCCATCGACCCAAGAGGCGGACAGGATTTCCGCATCCCCATCCCCATCGAGATCCGCTGCGTGCACGCCACGAGCATGAATGGCTTGCGTGCTGACCGTTTGCTGGGGCCCGTAAACGCCGCCGCCCAGGTTTTCGTACCAAGTAACATTCGGCTGTCCGTTGCCGCCAGCGATCACATCTGGATCGCCGTCTCCATCGAGATCTTCGGCGTAGACCGAAATCACGGCGTTGGCGTTGGTCGTGATCGTGTGCAAGGGCCCGAATACTCCCCACCCTAGGTTTTCGAACCAGCCCACCCGGTTGTCGCCGGGCATGGCTGCGAATACATCAGGGTCGCCGTCCCCATCCGCATCGGCGGTGGCCACGCAACGGGCGCTAAGCGCCGTTGCCGAGATGATCAGCTCGTCGCTAAAAGATCCGCTGCCAGCATTCCGGTACCAAGCGACCTTATCGTCCCCGTAGGAGGCTGAAATCACATCCAATAACCCGTCACCGTCGAGGTCTTCGATGCACAAATAACGCGCTTGATCTGCCTCGTCGCTAATCACACGCTCGCTCCCAAAGTTACCCGACCCATCGTTGCGAAACCAAGAAATCTCGTCATCAGCGGCTCCCGTAGCCACAATGTCGATGTCCCCATCCCCGTCCATGTCATAGGCCTTGGCTGAGGTTGCATAGTTCACATCCAAAGAGACGATGATCTCGGGTCCAAACACCCCGTTGCCGTCATTGCGAAACCAAGCTACCTTGTCGTCAAAGGACGATGATGTGACCACATCCATGTCCCCGTCCATATCAATGTCAGCCGGAAACGCGGTATAGGCGAAATCTGCATTGGTGGAGATTACCTGCTGGGGACCAAACTGGGCGGCCGCGGGACCGCAAAGGGCCACAGCCGCAATCAAGGCCGCGCCCTTAGAGAGACCGTAATTCTGGAAAGTAGATATTCTCATGGGGAAAGCACTGCACCGGAATAGAAAGGGCATGCCCCCGGGTGGGGTACCTGTCCTGGCTCATCACCTTCAGCCGAGTTCCGAGCTTCCCCGAGGGGGCTGCGCTTGGTACCGGCCTTCAATTCAAGGTGCACTTATGTACCAATAGAACACGCTTGCCTTGGACCAACAACCCCCCATTCGAGCAGCCCCCGGGCAGGCAAGCCCGGGGGTTCACCCCGTCTCAGCGCGATGCACAGCACTGAACACTCCGCGATCCGGAATGACCATTCCTGAGACACACAAGCCCAACATGTTTTCCAGTAAGCTGCGCACCATGAGCCTTCGATACGTCTTATTCACAGTTACCCTTCTCTCTTTCGTCTTTGCCAGTTCCCCTAGCTCGGCCAGTAGCGCCGGCTCAGACTTCGGTTCAAGTCTTCCGTTCCAAGACTCCCCAGCGCATCGCACTTTGTTTGCCGGGCCCCTTGTTGGCCACGTCACCCCCACGAGCATTTCCGTTTGGCTAAAAACCACCCCCGGGAAAGTCACCCTCACGGCCTGGCCCCAAAAAGACCCCACTGCCCGCATCTCCACCCAAGCCAAGGCCAGCGCCAAAGATCAAGGCTGCATAACCATCACCCTTCAAGGCCTGCAACCCAACACCCTCTACCGCTACTCCTTCGACGTCCAGGACACATCCGAAGGCCAACTCGCCCGCACCGCACCCAAGCCCGAGAGCACCGACCCAGTCACCCTGGCCTTCGTCTCCTGTGCCCGGCAGGACAAGGTCACCGCCGCCAGCTTCGACGCCATCGCGGGCCGCCCCATCGATGTGCTCCTCTGCATCGGCGACACGCCCTACATCGACACGACGGATCTTAAGATCCAGCGCCAACGCTACATCGACTTCAACACGTTTCCCTCCTTCGCCGCCATCGCCCGCCGCACCCCAATCATCAGCACCTGGGACGACCACGATTTTGGCCGCAACGACACCGACGGCAATGTCAAAGGTAAAGAGAACTCCCGACAGGCCTTCATGGAGCACCGCCCGAACCCCTCCTTCGGCGACGGCAAGCAAGCCGGCATCTACACTAGCTTCCGCCGCGGCCCCATCGAAACCTTTGTGCTTGACGCCCGCTGGTATGCCGCCACGGAACCGAGCCCTGCCGACAAGACCAAACCCACCCTTCTGGGTGCCAAACAATACGCCTGGCTCTGCCGCGCCCTCAAAGCCTCCGATGCCCCCGTCAAGGCCCTGGTGACCGGCATGGTCTGGAACGGCTCCGTACGCCCCAACAAGGCCGACCACTGGGGCAACTACACCCACGAACGCGACGCCCTCTTCCGTTTCATCGGCAAGAACAAAATCTCCGGCGTCGTCCTTGTAGGCGGTGACATTCACCGCTCACGCGTTATTCGGCACCCAACCACCGACCTCGCCGGCTACCCCCTCATAGAATTCATCTCCTCCCCCATCCACGACCACATTATCGCCAGCGCCAATCAGCCCCATCCGGGGCTCTTGAAGGATCTTGGAACACCCCAGACCTGGCTGGAGTTGGTGGTGACACCCAATGGGGAGGATCTAGTGACGGGGATCCTGCGGAGCGCGACAGGCGGTGAGTTGTATCGGTTGGGATTGAGCGCAGAGGATTTGATGGAAGGGAAGTAGGCAATCGAAAGGAAGCACTGCCACGGCTTCCCTACCCAGCGCCCGCGCCCAAGTGGGTGCCCCGTTTCTTGAGAAAAATCCGTGCGGATCGAGGCCGATTCCGGCTCAGGGAGGTATAGCCCAACCCCCTTTGCCCATCGCCTCCCCCCATGGAACCCACCACATCTATTTCCCCTCAGACGCGGCAAACAGTGCCCAGTCGTGACCGCTTCAATGTGGTAGGCAATGCTCAAGAACTACCCCAAGGGGGCTTCCTGCACCACCGTAGGAATGGCCGAATGCTCCCCCCATTCATCGCTCCCACATCCGCACAGGAACTATCCAACACCTGGGATACCAATGAAGATGACGTCTTCATTTGCACCCATCAGAAGGTCGGCACTCACCTGACCAAAAAGTTCATCGTCGAGATCTTACGCGCGACCGAGAACTATGGATCCGATCACCCCATGAGCGCAGGTGACATTGGGCACGGCGCGGTTCCCTGGCCGGAGGTCATGCATTCACAACGTGGAGCCCGACACTTCCGGAACTTCCTGCAACGAACATCCGGAACGAAACGCCTTTGGTACACACATTCTGCGTATGAGGACCTGCCTATTCGCCGCGTGCATCCCAAGTCCAAGTTCGTTGTTGTCCTTCGCGACCCCCGTGCAACGGCAGTGTCCCAGTACTTCTTCTACAAGCGACATCCGTTACTGCAGATTTCCAAAGATCTGGACATGGACACCTTCTCGTCAATGTTCATTGAGGGAGACCTCTACTTCGGCGACTACCACCAGCACACATTGGGGTGGATCCGTCGGCGCGACAACCGCATACCCAACTCAAGTGTCTTGGTCTTGCGCTATGAGGACCTCGTTGAAAATAAGCTCGCAGTCATCGACCGCCTGCTGACATTCCTGGCTCCAGGCAAACGCCTCACAGACAAGCGCAAGGAGAGCATCGCGGAAAGCACCATGTTCCAGAGCATGAAGAAATCCCTTACAAAGGACCCCAAGTCATTCCACCTGGACCCCAAGGCCTTCTTCCGCTCAGGCAAAACCAAGGACTGGGAGCAACATCTCTCCAGGAATGTCGTCCGGGCCATCAACCGCAAGACCAACCGTGTCTGGGGAAGGGGAGATTTGACCTGCCCCCCCCTTGACGGCCTGATGTCCCTCTGATCAGAATCTAGGAATGACAAGCAAGTTAACCTCTGATATCTCAGAGATTGTGGTGCGCGACCTGGGCGCCTTGGCGCAGGAAATAAAAGACACCCCGCTGGAACATCTTTGGGAGGTGCGCGAGGGAGTCAGCAATTCTGTGGGAACCTTGGCGTTACACCTGTGCGGCAACCTACGTCATTTCATAGGACATGGACTAGGACAGGACGACTATGAGCGCGACCCTGAAGCTGAGTTCGGACGTCGAGATGCAAGTAAGGAGGAAATCCTCCAAGAAATAGAGCGAACCCAGGCCGCTACACTCGCAGCACTTACCGGCCTGAGCGAACAGGACGTGCAAAGCGCCATGCCAATTACGCCCCCCCGACACGAAGGACGGAGCACAGGCTTCTTCCTAGTCCAACTCTGCTGCCACCTCTCCTGGCATCGCGGGCAATTGAATTATCTACGCCGCATCCTGAACGCAGGCGCCCTGGGTTGAGCTAGCCAGAAACAGCGCATGACCACCCGACACTTACTCCGTACTCTGGTACGTCATGCAACGCCTCCCGCTCCTCCTCAGCTGCCTGCTTCTCGCAACGCCCGCTCTCAACCAAGAATCCCCCCCGCGCCCCAACATCCTCTTCATCTTCAGTGATGATCATGCGCCCCATGCGATTGGGGCTTATGGGTCTGCTTATGAGGGGATGAACCCGACACCGCGGATTGATAAGTTGGCAGCGGAGGGCATGTTGTTTCGCAACTCATTCTGCACCAACAGTATTTGTGGACCGAGCCGCGCCGTGATCCTGACAGGGCTACATAGTCACCGAAATGGATTCCGAGACAATGGGGATCGGTTTGATGGGGATCAGGTGACTTTCCCGAAGTTGCTGAAGGGGGCGGGGTATGAAACGGCCTTACTTGGGAAATGGCATTTGGGTTCGGCGCCCCAGGGGTTTGATTACTGGGAGGTCTTGCCGGGACAAGGGGATTACTACAACCCGAAGCTAATTTCGGCAGAGGGCGAGCGAGTGGTTGAAGGGTACTGCACGGATATCGTGACGGACTTGGCGCTGGACTGGCTGAAGGGGCGAGAGGATGACGACCAACCATTCCTGCTGATGTGCCAGCACAAGGCGCCCCACCGGAATTGGATGCCGCCCTTACGGCACTTGGATTTGTGGGATGGGTTGGAAGTGCCGGAGCCAGAAACGCTCTTTGATCAACACCTGGATGACGCGCTGGTGGCGCGGCTGCAGGAAATGGAAGTCGATCGGGATATGAACCTGGTTTATGACCTCTTTGTTGAGGAGCACGAAGGCTGGGATTCTGACGATGGGTTTGCGAATGATTCGAGTGGGATTCGGAATCTGCAACGCATGAGCGGAGACCAGAGGAAGGCTTGGAATGAGGCGTTTGGCCCAAGGAATAAGGCGTTCTTGGAGGCGAAGCTGACCGGCAAGGAGTTGGTGCGCTGGAAGTACCAGCGATACATCAAGAACTATCTGCGCACGGTACGCGGGGTGGATGACAGCGTGGGCCGGTTGCTGGATTACCTAAAGGAGAGCGGCTTGGCGGAGAACACCATCGTGGTCTACTCGTCGGATCAGGGTTTCTTTTTGGGGGATCACGGCTGGTTCGATAAGCGTTGGATGTATGAGGAATCCTTGCGCATGCCCCTGATTGTGCGTTGGCCTGGAGTAACGGAGGCGGGTGCGGTGGACGAGCACATGGTGCAGAACCTGGATTATGCACAGACCTTCTTGGAAGCAGCTGGAGTTGCCGCACCGGAGGGAATGCAGGGGCGGTCGCTTG
>Ga0302119_10000538_pt1 | contig 17096 bp, 19 predicted proteins | sample AG5_Tmax_MG_FD_203114 | JGI IMG/M metagenome (GOLD analysis project Ga0302119, IMG submission 203114) | Marine microbial communities from Western Arctic Ocean, Canada - AG5_Tmax | ecosystem: Environmental > Aquatic > Marine > Oceanic | place: Canada: Western Arctic Ocean | collected 2017-10-01 | reverse complement strand
AGGGATTAATGAAGTTTGAGTTGTGGCCATTTCAGGAAGAACTGATAAAAGGTTTAACTAGAGAGAGGTTTTGTATAGTAAAATGTCCTAGACAGTCTGGTAAATCACAGACAAGTCTGGCATTTATGCTTCATTACATATTATTTAATGACCAAAAGAATGTAGCGATTCTTGCCAATAAGGGTGCTACAGCAAGAGAATTGTTGGGTCGTCTACAAATGGCATATGAAAAACTTCCAATGTTCTTGCAACAAGGAGTATCGGAATGGAACAAAGGGTCTGTTTTCTTAGAAAACGGCTCCCGAATCCTTGCATCCTCTACATCATCAAGTGCTATTAGAGGGTATTCATTTAATCTAATTTTTCTTGATGAGTTCGCATTTATTCAGCAGGGGATGGCAGAAGAATTTTTTAATTCTGTTTATCCTACTATATCATCTGGTAAAACATCTAAGGTTATTATCGTATCAACACCAAATGGTATGAATCATTTCTATAAGATGTGGACCGATGCCATAGAAAAACGCTCCAACTATCACGCCTTTGAAATTAATTGGTGGGATGTCCCAGGTCGAGATGATGATTGGAAGAAACAGACGATTGAGAACACGAGCGAAGAACAATTTAGGCAAGAGTTTGAGTGTGAATTTTTGGGTAGTGCTGGTACTCTAGTTAATCCTGGAAAGATTGCCGAACTTACTATCAAGAATCCTCTTTCAAGAAAAGATAATCTAGATGTCTATGAAGAAACGATTGAAGGAAACAATTATTTTGTAGCAGTAGATGTTGCAGAAGGTCGCGGTCAAGATTACTCCACGTTTAATGTGATTGACATTACAGAAATCCCATTTAAGCAAGTAGCCAAATATAGGTCAAACACAATATCACCACTTCTTTTTCCAAACATAATTCAGAGAGTAGCAACCGCATATAATAAAGCGACTGTACTGGTTGAATCAAATGGCCCTGGTGGGGAAGTTGCTAATATTCTCCATTACGATTTGGAATACGATAACACAATAAATGAATCAGGGGTTCAAGCAAAATTAGGTATAAAAATGACTAAGCGTGTCAAAGCGGTTGGTTGTTCTAATTTCAAGGACCTTGTAGAAACAAACAAACTAATAATTAACGATTTAGAGACAATACAAGAGATATCTCAATTTATCGTTCGAGGAAAGAGTTGGCAAGCAGAAGAGGGTGGTAATGATGACTTAGTAATGAGTCTGGTGTTATTCTCTTGGTTCTCTTCCCAAGAACTATTCAAAGAATTAAATGACATAGATTTAAGAACGAAATTATATGATGGACAGATGCAACAAATAGAAGATGACTTGACTCCCTTTGGTTTTATCGAGGATGGAATAGAGGGAGAAGATAAATATGTTATAGAAGATGGAGAAGTCTGGCAAATCTATAATTAGAAAGGAAGATATGTTTACATTAACAGATAACGCAAAGACACAGATAGTGTCGGTTTGCAATAAAGAAGATGACGATGCAGTACGATTCAGTATTAAGGGTGGAGGATGCTCTGGATTTGAATACGACTGGAAAGTAGAACACGAATATTTTCCAGAGGAACACGATAGAGTAATAGATTTGGCAGATGGTAGGAGATTCGTAGTAGATAATGTCAGTATTAACTACATAGCAGGAGCCACGATTGATTTCGTTACAGAAGTAATGGGGTCATCATTTCAAGTGATTAACCCTAATGCGAGTTCCAGTTGTGGTTGTGGAGAAAGCATAGGCTTTGATGGGTTAGATTTTTCTAAGGACGAAGTAGTATTATGAGATTAAAGAGCCGATATTGTGTTAAATGCTCCGCCATATACTCTTATCAGTGTTCGTGTCCAAATAACGTGAAACATAAAAATATTATGAGAGATTTCCACAAGACTAGTATGGCCTCGGTGGAGAAGGCCTACGAAGAGTTGCGTGGAAAACAACAAAATTATAAATAGTTGTATGGTTAGAGGAGAGTGTTCTTCTCTTCATTATCTCGTCAGAATTATCGCATAATAATTCAATAACGGTAAAATGATTGGGATAATCCATAGTTAAATAATTTTAATATAGGAGAAAAACGATGGGATTTCAATTAAGCCCAGGCGTCCAGACAAGAGAAATTGACTTGTCAACGTCTATTCCCGCGGTTGCTACCTCTTTAGGTGGTACTGTTGGTCGTTTTACTTGGGGACCTGCATTTGAACCATATCTATGCACCTCAGAAGCCGACCTTGTATCAGTCTTTGGACAACCAACCAACGATACATATCCAGCGTTTCTTTCTTCTGCCGCTTTCTTGAAGTATGCTAACAGCCTTCAAGTAGTTCGAGTTGTTGATTCAGGAGCGATGAATGCCGCGCCTTCTGGTAATGTAACTCAAATAACTGGCGCAGAAGATTTTGACACACAGTTGGATTCAGGTACTTTGACAGAGGGATTTTATGCCCGCTATCCAGGTACATACGGAAATGGCATTACAGTAGAAACACATAGTGGTGATGCAACTTGGTCTGCTTGGCAGTACGGAGGAGCATTTGATGTTCAGCCTGACTCAAGCAATAACGAAATGGCAGTTGTCGTAGTAGTTAACGAAGAAGTTGTTGAACGATATCTTGTGGGTCTTGCTCAAGGCGACAAAAACAGTGACGGTGGAAACATCTGGGCAATGGATATAGTTAATCCTCGCTCTAAACTTGTCTGGATTAACACGGATAACGTGACTAATTCAGGTGCTGGCTCTGTATCATTTAGTGGCGGAATCGCAGTTTCGGCAGGTGTACCTGCTCATTGTGATGACGGCAGTGGTGATGACCAAGCAACTTGCGAAGGTGCAGGTCATACTTGGGTATTGGCAGTTGATGCCGGTACAGTAGGCGCTAACGAGTATATGCAAGGTTGGGACCTTTTGCAAAACGCTGACGAAGTTAATATTTCATTAGCAATTGCTGGTGGACTCTCTAACGAGAATTCAGCACAGGTTTCTATTGTTTCTAAGTACATCATTGAAGTAATAGCAGAAGGTCGTAAAGACTGTATCGCTATTGTATCGCCTCCGAAAGAGACTGTTGTTAATGTTGGTGGAGCCACTAACGCTGTTAACAATGTAATCGCTTGGAGAACTGATGTTGCATTTAACTCTGCATCATCTTACGGTACTCTTGATGGCAACTACAAATACGTTTATGACGTTTATTCTGACACTTATCGCTGGATTGGATTCAGTGGTGACATAGCAGGATTGATGGCTCATACTGATTCAGTTCGAGATGCTTGGTGGAGTCCAGGTGGTTTGAATCGTGGTCAGATTAAAGGCGTAGTTAAACTTGCTTATCAACCAACTCTAGCCCATAGAGACCAATTGTATATGCTTCCAAACGGAATCAATCCAGTTGTTACTTTTCCAGGACAGGGAACTGTTCTTTGGGGAGATAGAACTCTATTGACTAAACCTAGTGCATTCGATAGAATTAATGTTAGGCGACTATTCATTATTCTTGAGAAAGCGATATCAATATCCGCAAAATACTTCTTGTTTGAATTCAACAACGAATTCACCCGTAAGAATTTCTTGAATATGGTTAATCCATATCTTGAGGGAATCAAAGCGAGACAAGGTATGTATGATTTTTACGTTCAATGTGACGCCGAAAACAACACTCCTGAAGTAATTGACTCAAATCAGTTCATTGCGAGTATATTTCTTAAACCATCCAAGTCTATCAACTTTATCACGCTTAATTTCGTAGCAACGAAAACTGGTGTTGATTTTGCTGAAGTCATTGGTCAAGTATAAAGGAGAATAAAAATGGCACATTTTAATGTAAACACTTTTAATGCTCAATATACTGGCGACTACGCTCGTCCTAATCTGTTTGAGGTTAATATTGCTGGCATCGATTCTCATATGTTTGTTAAGGCCGCTAGTCTTCCCGCATCTACTGTAGGAATGATTGAGGTACCTTATCAGAACCGTAAGTTAAAGGTTCCTGGTGACAGAACATTTGCTGATTGGACTGCAACAATTATCCAAGATGAAGGTTACGTACTGCGTACAGCCTTGTTAAATTGGCAAGCGGCTATAACTGGTTTCAGTTCAATGGCTTCTACCGCGGGTGTTGCAACATCACACAAGAAAATAGAGATTCAACCGTACAATCGTGACGGCACAGCATCTACACACAAAGCAAATGTGTATGGATGGCCTAGCGAAATTGGTTCAGTCGAACTTTCTTGGGAAACAATTGACACCATTCAAGAGTATACTGTTACTTTTAGTATTTCTTGGGATGATGGTGGAATTGATGCGGCTGACGTTGCTGTATTGGCGTAATAATAACTTGTTATTTGAGCGTATAAATATAGATAATACTAACTTAACTAACAAAGAAAAGTGATATGGAACTATTTGGTTATAAGATAGAGAAGAAAATCGGCTCATCTGTGGTGGAAAAGGGGACGAAGTCCTTTGTTGCACCTAACCTAGACGATGGTTCTACCGTAATTGATGGAGGGGGAATAAACGCCTTCTCCATCAATTTCGACACTGCGTTTATAACGCAACAAGAATTAATCGGTAAGTATCGTCAGGTAGCGAGACAGCCGGAGGCCGAATCAGCGATTGACGATATAGTTAATGAAGCGGTGGTGTTGGACCCGTACAAGGACCCAGTCACCATTTATCTTGATAAATTAGATACAGTTGATGTACCTAAGAATATCAAGGATATGATTGCAGAAGAATTTACGATTATCTCTAAGAAGTTGGAGTTTAATCAAGCAGGACCTGATATTTTCAGACGATGGTACGAAGATGGAGCAATCCATTATCATATTATTTTTGATAACGATAATCTGAAGAAAGGCATCAAAGAATTACGATACATCGATGCCGTTAATATCAAGAAGATTAAAGAGATTTTGAAAGAACGAGATTCCGATGGAGTCGAAGTTGTTACTGGGGTAGATGAATATTGGTTATATTCAAAAGAGAGTAGAGGAATCACTCAAACCCTTAAAGTTGCATTAGAGGCAGTAGCGACTGCTGACTCTGGATTATATGATAGTGACAAGGAAGTTACGTTATCATATCTCCATAAAGCAATGAAACCAATTAATCAACTTCGGATGCTTGAAGATTCGATGGTGATTTACAGAATTACCAGAGCGCCTGAAAGACGGGTGTTCTATATAGACGTTGGAAATCTGCCTAAGACTAAAGCAGAACAATATCTACGAAACATTATGAACAAGTTTAAGAACAAAATGGTTTATGATGCTTCTACGGGTACTGTAGCAGACGGGAAAGATACTATGTCTATGATGGAAGATTTCTGGCTCCCACGAAAAGAGGGTGGTCGGGGAACTGAAGTAGAGACATTGCCAGGTGGTACAAATCTTGGTGATATGGATGATGTAGCATATTTTCAGAAGAAAGTATATCAGGCATTACACGTTCCGTCTAGTAGGATGGATACAGAAAGTACCTGGAGTTTCTCTAGAGCGGGTGAGATAACAAGAGATGAGATTAAGTTTACTAAATATGTAACGAAACTACGTAAACGATTCTCTGATTTGTTGTATTCGCTATTGAGAACTCAACTCCTGTCAAAGCAGATTATTGACAAGGGTGAATGGAACGTCTACAAAGAGAATATTAATTTTATCTTTGAAGACGATGGATATTTTACAGAACTCAAGAAACTTGAGATGATGACATCCAGAATTGAAATGCTTGATACTATATCAAGTGGAGAAATGATTGGTCGTTATTACTCTGTTGAGTGGGTAAGAAAAAATGTCTTAATGCAGACTGAAGAAGATATTGATGTGTTAGACAAACAAATGGACACAGAGCGTGAAGCACAATCATCCTCGGATGGTGAAGAAGGTGAAGAAGGCGGCTCTGACGATTATTACTAGGAGATAGGATATTATGCCAAACGAAAATTTAGAAAAACTTGTGCAGTATGCACGAGATAAAAAGCCGACAGACTTTAAAGCATTGTTGTCTACTGAAATAGGTAGTAGGATTGCCACGAAGATATCGGACATTAAGACTAATCTTTCTAAGACTATGTTTACAAAAGTTGAAGAGGGAACTGAAGATGAAGTAGAACATACTCACGATGACGGTACTACTCACACTCACGCTGGTGGGGACAAAGAACACGTCCACGAAGGCGAACTTCCACCTGCATTGAAAAAAGCCATCGCTGCCAAGAAGGCCAAAGACGGCGGAGATGACGATGATGAAGATGAGAAAGAAGAATCATTTATTCCTAAGGGGATGAAGATTAAAGAAGGCGACAAGGCCGCGTATCAGAAATTCTTCAATGGTAAACTTGCTAAATGGAAAGTAAAAAGTCCATCAGAGTTAGATGACGCTGATAAGAAAAAGTTTTTCGGTGAAATCGAGAAGGAGTGGAAATCTGAAGATGAGTAAAGACTACCAAGCAGAGGTGCTTGATTTTTTAAAGCCGACTTCGGTTAAACTTGGTTTAGCAGAGGCTAAAAGTGCTTATGGCAAAGAAATCAACATCGGTGCAAAGGCCGTTAAAGAGTTATCCAATTTCGGAAAATCAGTGCAGAAACTGAGGAAAGAAGTTGGTAAGAAGGACGGGCCGAAAGGTATTGGTGGAGTTTACGATAAGATAATGGTTATTGAAGGAATGGTAGAAGATTTAAACAATCAATTGCGTGATGCTATGGATATCTTTGCATCACTGGAAGACTATCGGGAAAAGAAATGAAAACAGGCAACCATAAATTTTTGAATCCTTTTCTGGTCTCTGAGGCCTCTATAACTGTTAAAAGTTTCGATTTTGGCGAGTATAAGAACACTGGTGGCCCTAAAGCAGTCAAAAAACTGAAGTTGAAGATTAAAGTTAGTCAAGGTAAAGGATTTATGGGAAGCGATTTAGCCATATTTACTGGACAAGAAAAAGACTTAGTTGCTTATGCACAGAAGTATTTGGGTGCTGATGGTAAAACGCTTAAAGACGTTCAAAAAGAGTTGAACTAATGAAAACAAACGAACATCAATTTTTGAATCCTTTGGCACCATCTTCTATGTATCCTCTTGAAGAAGGAAAATTTAAAGGCTTTAAGATTCATCTTTCCCAAGGGGAGAGAGATAAAAGTACAGAGAAGCCACCTGGTTGGAAAGGTAGTTGGAAAGACTCGATGAAATTCCACCCTGGACCAATTAATGACTGGCACACAGTTAAATTTTCTGAAAAGGACATTGATGAATTCATTTATGGGAGTAAAGCATCGGGAATGAAGGGTGGATGGAAAGAGTGGTATCAGTCTGATAATCTTCCTAAATGGTTAATCTTTGCAATTATGGCACAAATGAACAAGAAAAATGTTACTCCACCTGTAGTTAAAGCATATGAAACAGTTATGCAGAGAATAAAGGATGGGAAAATTAAAGAAATTAAGATAACCCCACCTAAATATGCGGTCAGTGACCCGGAATGGCACAAAGCAAAGTTTTACGATTCGCATCAAAGACTTGACCCTAAATATTGGAAATAAAAATGAATAAACTACAAAAAGAAACTGTTGAATTTCTAAAGCCAACATCAAAGAAACTTGCAGAAAGTACAGACTTTAAAGGTAGTAAGTCCGTATCAATAACCAGATTCAGTGGTGGTAATAAGGGTATGATGATTCAACTGACTGACAAGAAACGAGGCAATATTCAAATGCCAGTTCAAGAAGCAGTGGTGCTTGGTAGAGCATTACAAAATAAAGATTTAATGAAGGCATAAATGAAATGAGTCTAGTTAAATTCTCTGAATATTTTGATGAAGCAGTTGAAATAGGCAATGGTGAAGCCATTGTTGAGTGGTCAGAAGAAGGATGGAACTCACTGACGATTGCTGAACGGGCTGAATTAGAAGCCGAAGCAATCACAGGTTGGGCTATGTGGCATATTGGTCCTCTAGATAAAGATGATGATGGAGAAATAGACCCAGATGATGAAAAGTACACGGGAAGATTTGTAGCATATGAAGGCGCTTCTGCTATAAGCGAGTACATTGATACAATCAATGAGGCTGCCTGTGATGCGTGTGGAGAAGACCCTTGCGTGTGTGACCCAGATGTTTCTGAAGAAATTACTCCAGAAATATGGATGGAGAAATACAAAGCGAGAAACACACAGCAACGCAGAAGGACACAGAAGAACAAAGACAGAATGAAGTTTAAAGACCGTGGCGCTAAATTAAAGGCCAAGATTAACCGTAAAAAGGGTGGTAATAAAGTAAAACGAATCAAATTAAGAAAGAAGTGGATGCGTATTAATAAGTCTAAAATTAAAAACGCACAAAAAGTTTATGGTGGCAAGGTTAAGTCCAAGTTCACTAAGAAGAAATAGGAGAAGTATAATGAGACTAATCTCGGAAATTAATGAATCTGTTACGTATATAACAGAGGCTAATGGAAAAGACCTGTATATCGAGGGTGTGTTTCTACAAGCAGACTTAAAGAATCGTAATGGTCGACTATATCCTGGTCCCATTATGGAGAAAGAAGTCAAGCGTTACACTAAAGAATATATTGACAAGAAACGAGCATTCGGTGAATTAGGACATCCTGAGGGGCCAACTATCAATTTGGATAGGGTATCTCATATGATTACTGAACTGAAGAAAGATGGCAGTAATTACCTCGGTAAAGCAAAAATTACCGATACGCCTAGCGGAAACATTGTCAAGAATCTTATCAAAGAGGGAGCCCAACTTGGTGTCTCATCTCGTGGTATGGGTTCGCTTAAAGCGAACAAAAAAGGAATTCAGGAAGTACAGGGTGATTTTTACCTTGCTACTGCCGCGGATATTGTCGCAGACCCGTCAGCACCAGATGCCTTTGTAAATGGTATTATGGAAGGCAAAGAGTGGGTATGGGAGAACGGCGCAATTCACGAAGTTGAGATTGCGAAATATAAGCAAATAATTGAGAATCTGACGGGCAAAAAGCGACTAACATCGCTGGAAGCAACGATTTTTGAAGATTTTGTAAGTAGGTTGTAGGAATCAGTATGATTTATGCAACTGTTAAAGTAATTAGTTTTATAAATAATAGTAATTAGAATTTATAAACTAATTTTAATGATTAATCAATTGGATTAGGAGAACCCTGATGAAGTTAAAAACAGAAACTGGCGAATTGTTGGTTTTGGACGAAGAGCAAAAAGTCTGGAAAGGCGATAGTGCTAAGTCCGATACTTCTATTACAGTGTCAGAGGCTGATGAACTTTTAGAGAAAGGGGACCTGGAAATGGTTGCTGATGAATCTGAAATTACAGAAGCCGATGTCTCAGAAGCCGAAGCACCGAAAGCCACACCTTTAAAGAAGAAGAAGAAAAAGGTTGATGGTAGTGGAGAAACTGACGTCCTCGAAGATGACGATGAGGATGAAGGAGACGACAAAAAAGCAGAGTCTAAAAAAGTAGCGACAGACGAAGCAGACGGTGATGAAGCAGACGAAGATGAAGATGACGAAGTAGAAGAAAAAGCAACTAAATCTGCCAAGACTAAAAAGGAAGAAGTTGAAATTCACGTGGACGTGACTGAAGATGTTAACGCATTGTTTGATGGTCAAGACCTAACGGAAGATTTCAAAGCACGAACTACACTTGTATTTGAAACTGCGGTGAAAGCCAAAGTCAAGGAAAATTTGAAATCTATCGAAGAGAAGATGGAAGAGAACCTTGCTAAACAGACTGCCGATACACTTGCTGATATTACAGAGAAACTTGATGGTTATCTTGACTATATGGTTTCCGAGTATATTGAAGAAAATGTACACGCAATTGAACACAAGCAGAAAAACGAAATCCTAGAGGGTTTTGTTAGTGGTATGCAGAAGTTGTTTGCCGAACATTACATTGAAATCCCTAACGAGAAGTACAATGTAATCGATGAGCAGGCTAAAGAGATTGATTCTCTTAAAGGAAATCTAGATGCAGAGATGAATAAAAACATTGAAGCAAAAGGACAACTAGCAGATGCAACCGCTGAAAAGATTTTCAGAGATGTTACAGAAGATTTAACCGAAACGCAGAAAGCAAAGATGAAAACACTTGCTGATGGTGTAGAATTTGATGATGCTAAGACTTATGCTGAAAAACTTAATACTCTAAAGGAAACGTACTTTCCTTCAGAGGCGGAGAAAGAAGAAGTAATTGCAACTGAGGGCGCTAGTGATAGCACCTCTGACGGAGTGATGACTGATGCAATGAAGAAGGTAATGGCTTCACTTTCACAATCGAGGGAACCGAGCATTTTAGGTGCTTAACCATCATTTATATTTAATAATAGGAGAAACAGAAAATGTTTTTATCAGAAGAAATTAAAGATAAGTGGCAGCCAGTTATGGAGCACGAGGATTTACCAAAAATCCAGGATGCAACTAAACGTGCAATTACACTTCGTCTTTTAGAAAATCAAGAAAAGGCTTTGCAAGAAGCCAACGTTACTGGCGCAAATGTCGATAACTGGGACCCGATTCTTATCAGTCTCGTTAGACGTACTATGCCTCAGTTAATGGCTTATGATACCATTGGCGTACAGCCGATGTCTGGTCCTACTGGACTTATCTTTGCTATGAAATCACACTACACTGGCGAAGCCAGCACGGGTGCTGAAGCGTTAACCACGGCTGCTGGTCAGCCTGATGTTGACTTTTCGGGTGATGACGCAAATACTCAAAATCAATACACTACTGCTGAAGGTGAGGCTTTAGGTGGCTTTGTCGCTGGTGGCGGTGCATTCAAAGAGATGTCTTTCTCAATCGAGAAATCCAGCGTTACTGCTGAAACTCGTGCGTTGAAAGCCAAGTATTCTTTGGAACTTGCTCAAGACCTTAAAGCGATTCACGGCTTGGATGCAGAATCAGAATTGTCAAATATTCTATCTGCTGAAATCCTTGCTGAAATCAATCGTGAAGTTATTGAGTTGATTGACTCACAAGCCATTCCGGGCGCAACTGCAGGAACAACTCTTGCTGGTACTTTTGCTGTCGATGACTCAAAAGACAACCGCGGCGCACGTTGGGGTGGTGAAAGATACAAATCTCTATTGATTCAAATCAATAAAGAGGCGAATCTTATCGCTAAAACTACTGGTCGTGGTCGAGGTAATTGGCTCCTAGTAAGTCCAGACGTTGCGTCTGCACTTGATATGGTTGCCGGACTCGCTGTTCCTAGTATGTCTGTAGACAATGGTCAACAGCCTGACATTTCACAGAATGTGTTTGCAGGTACTCTTGGTGGAAAATACAAAGTATTTATCGACCAGTTTGCCGCTACTGACAGTGTTATTGTTGGTTATAAAGGTGCGAATATGTATGATGCAGGTCTTTTCTACTGTCCATACGTTCCACTTCAGTTGATGAAATCAATTGGTGAGGAAGACTTCCAGCCGCGTCTTGGATTCAAGACTCGTTATGGGCTTACTCATAACCCATTTGCTTCTGGTACAGCCGCACAGAATCCTTACTTCCGTAAGTTTCTTGTAACTGGTCTGTAATCGCAGATGAAAAAATAGATTTCCTTTTAACTTAGGGAAACCGATACCAAGCCTCCACCTTCGGGTGGGGGCTTTTTATTTGGCTGAGAGGTTGTATAAATAGTAGTATGGCACAAGAAACTAGAATTAATCCGACCAAAATCAATCTGGCGAAAAGTACAAACTATCGCTTGAATATACACGTATTGCCTGAAACCCAGTTTTGGTTGACTACGTGTAACCTACCGACCTTGAGTACAAACGAGGTTATGATACCTGACCCTGCACTTGGGAACAGATATTTACCAACGAACACACAGCAAATCGCACCGATGACAGTCACATTCCTTGTGGACGAGGACTATTCCAACTATATGGAAATTATTGCTCTGATGCACAGAGCGGCTGGTCCAGATATGAGTAAGAGATATAAAGAAGGGGAAACTATGGTTTCCACTGGAAGTCTGCATATCCTCTCAAATAACAAAAATGTCTCGGACGTGGTGTTTACCTTCCACAATCTATTTCCTACGATTCTAGGAGAACTCCAGATGACCAACGAGTCCACAGAGCCGTTGCTCACTGATTTGACATTACAATATGATTATATGACGTACCAGAGTGGCACAGCCCTCTAAACCGTACTTTTTTCTTAGAAATAAGTACAAAAACGCTTGACTTTTGATGTGAGATAGTATATAATGGTCCTATGAAAATAGAAGAATTAGAGAAATCCGTAGAAACAGACCTATACATAGACGAAACCGTTCTCGCACGGGAATCGCTCGGAACTCCTCTCAAGCATAATAAGTATCTGAAGATGCTATTGAGGGAGAGGCTGAAGTTGAAGAAACTGCGAAACGAACTCTATAAGGTATCCTTGGGCAGAACGAACTATTATAATGGTTCGGACCCTGACCCATTTGAGTATGTCCTAAAGGAACGGGAAGTCAAGGAATATGTGCGAATTGACCCAGCCGTGGTGGAATGGGATGCAAAGGTGACTCTCCAAGAAGAGATGGTTAAATACCTTGAGGAAATATGCAAGATGTTTGAGAAGCGTGGATTCGCTATCAAAAATGCGATTGACTTTATGAAGTTTACTCAAGGAGAATTTTAGAGAGTGTCCGATATTGTTGTACATCAAAAGGATGATGTATATCTGAATATTGAATGTGAGGCGGGACTAGCCCACGACTTATCAGATTTTTTCACCTTCAAGGTTCCCGGCTATAAGTTTATGCCAGCATATCGCTCTAGGGCGTGGGATGGTAAGATACGCTTGTTTAGTGCCTTTGGTGGAGAACTATATGTTGGGCTATTGCCATATGTTGTCGAATTCGCAGAACGTAGAAACTTAACGATACAGTCTCTGCCTCTGGTAGCGACTACGACTATTGAGGAAACTGTCGAATTTTTTAGTAGTCTTGACCCTCACGTTGCTGGTGAAAAGATTGTACCATACGACTATCAGGTGTCCTCTGTACATCACGGAATTAACCATAAGCGGGCTTTGATGATATCGCCCACTTCTTCTGGTAAGTCTCTGATGATATACGCACTGGTGAATTGGTATCTGAAAAAATCGAATCAAAGTATACTGATTGTTGTACCCACTACATCACTAGTAGAGCAATTGTACAAAGATTTTGAGGACTATACTACTGGGTCAAAGTGTGCGTATACCGCTGATATGGCTCATAGAATATACTCCGGGAAAGAAAAAGTGACTGACAAACGTGTAGTAATAACCACGTGGCAGTCCATATACAAATTAAAGAAAGATTGGTTTAAACAATTCGGTGCTATAATCGGAGACGAAGCACATAATTTTAAGGCCAAATCGCTTACTTCCATTCTGACAAAAATGACAGAGTGTGAATATAAGTTCGGATTTACTGGTACCCTAGATGGTACCCAAACACACAAGTTAGTGCTTGAAGGTCTATTTGGACCAATACACAAAGTTACGACAAGCAAAGAACTGATGGATTCTGAAACGATTGCTAAGTTACATATTGAAGCGGTAACTTTGGGATATACAGATGAGGAAAAGAAAGAAGTGAAGCAGATGATTTATGCAGACGAGATTGGCTTCCTTATAAATCATCCAAAACGGAATAAGTTTATTCGTGATTTGGCATTGTCCAGAGAATCGAATACGCTTGTACTTTACCAATACGTAGAAAAACACGGTAAGAAATTGTTTGAGGCTATCACAGCCAAGGACCCAACAAGACCAGTATTTTTTGTGTCTGGTGAAATTAAAACTGAAGTACGGGAGGAGATACGTGCAATTACAGAAAAATCTACAAACGCTATTATCGTGGCTAGTTATGGCACTTTTTCTACTGGTATTAATATCAGGAACCTTCATAATATTATCTTTGGGCATCCTGTTAAGTCTCGGATTAGGAATTTGCAGTCTGTTGGTCGTGTGCTTAGAAAATACGACGGAAAGGATAGAGCAACGCTCTTCGACATAAGTGACGATTTGAGTTGGAAGAAACATAAGAATTTTTCGCTCCGACATTTCTTTGAGCGGGTGAAAATCTATAATAGCGAGAAATTTGATTATAAATTAAGGAGTATAAAATTATGAGTGAACCGAACGGAAAGGATTTTAAGTCATATAAGGGAGTTATCCATCTCAAACACACGGGTACAGAATTGATTACCGATGTTATGGCAATATCTGAGGAGGGCAATTACGTAACGCTGAAGAATCCCTGCTATCTCCAGTCTATGGCCACCGAGGACGGGAAGAGCCAAATGGCCCTGGTCCCGTTTCTGATGACCACGAAGGAGGATTCCGTGCATATACCACTAGGAGACTGCCTTTTCATCTCCGAATGTCGCCAGGACGTAGCGGAACAGCACACTCAAATGTTCTCATCCGTTATCTTGCCGAAAACTGGAGGTAGCAAAATTATTCTCTAAAAAAAGTGATTTTTTGCTTGACAGCGTATAAGTAGATATGCTATAATGTTACTTACATTTGTACATATGGTCCCGTGAGCCAATTCACGGATTCCACCTGAAACGAGAAACTCAGGTAATTAGCCTTTTGGTGAAGTGAGCAGACTACAATACTCGACATACGGAGTTGAGGTCTGTGTATTGATTGTCCCGTACAAGGACTAAATATACGAAAGAAATCCGGTCAGGACACACCACGTATTGGTACAGTCCACTAGAGAAGAGTGAGTTTACACTCTGTGGCCACCAGGAATAAGTCTTTTGGACTTCGGTAACCTGGCTCTATAGTATAGTTGTATCTCCTCACCTAAACCTACAAGAACTTGATATTTCTAGTGTATCTAAATACCTAATATACTTAAATGATGGAATCTGCGAAAGGACGAAGTCCTTGAGCAATTCTGTGACGAGCGAAGCGAGGAACAGAATGAATCGTAATTGTTTGAACTTAACTGATGTTCTTTAAGCGTTTGACACCGCTGGATAACCACTCCTTGGTTTTAAGACTACACTATACCTGTATCGGTGACTCTCACCCTACGGGTTCGAGGGCTCACTCCGTTCGCCTTTTCTTTAAAATAAACCACAAAAAGACTTGACATTGATGGTCTTTCCGTGTATAATAGTACCTAATATTAACTCGAAATGGAATAGATTATGGCTATAACCAAAAGAAATACCAATCGGCGGTCAACCGAGATTCACGCACCAGTCGATAAAGATAACACGAACCACTATATCAACAACAAAGAGTTTCTAAAGGCTCTGATTGAATACCAAGAAGATATTGTGACTTGTGAGAATACAGGAAAACCAAAACCTTATGTCACTGAATACATCGCTATGTGTTTCCTACAGATAGCACAGAGACTATCCTATAGACCTAATTTCATTAACTATACATATAAAGATGATATGATATCAGATGGTCTGGAGAACTGCCTTGCGTATATGCACAATTTCAATCCCGAGAAGAGTACAAACCCCTTTGCCTATTTTACACAAATAATCTACTACGCATTCCTTAGGCGAATTCAGAAAGAAAAGAAACAACAGTACGTCAAGTATAAATATTTCGACCAAAGAGCAGGCTTCGAGCAAATGGATGAATTACAGGCACACGATAAAGAGTCCTTTGATTTCATCAACGAAAGAGGCTCTGTCGATTTTCATACCCATATAAAGGAGTTCATTGACGATATGGAAAGAAAAGAAAAGGAAAAGAAACATAAACGAGAACTAAAGAAAGCCGAGAAGGAAGGCTTAGTGAAAGAGAAATCCGAAACTAAGAATAATCTTGAGTTCTTTATGCTATGAAAGTAGCCATTATAACAGACACGCACTTTGGTGCAAGGTCAGATAGTCAAGCATTCGCCGATTATTTCTACAGATTCTGGACGAATACATTCTTTCCTTATGTGAAAGAACATAATATCAAGTCAATCATTCATATGGGCGATTTGATGGATAGACGGAAGTATGTTAATTATGATACACTCGACCGAATGAGGAAAGAGTTTATCGGTCCAATCATAGAGCAAGGTATCACTATGCACACGATTGTCGGCAATCACGATACCTATTTTAAGAATACATCTGCCCTTAATTCAATCGAACAACTATTCGATATCGCTGGTATACCGAACAACGATACGTTCCATACACCAGTTGTGGGTCATAGTAATCCAACAACTGTTAAATTACCAGATGGATATAAAGTAGACTTGATTCCTTGGATTAATGACGACAACGAAGAAGAAGTCCACCGTTTTATCAACCAATCTAAGAGTTCAGTTTGTTTTGGACACTTTGATTTGGAAGGATTTGAAATGATGAAAGGAGTTAAATCGGCATACCATTCTAGGTCTCCGAGATTTCTCGACAAGTATGATACAGTATATACTGGTCATTTCCATACCAAATCTGATAATGGTCATATCTACTATCTCGGCAATACATATGAGATAACGTGGAATGATTATAATGACCAACGAGGATTTCACATTTTTGATACAGAAACTCTTGAATGTGATTTTGTACCTAATCCGTATAAGATGCACAACAAGATAATTTACAATGACACACCGATTGATGCTTCCGAATATGATAATCAGATTGTTAAGATTATCGTAGACAAGAAGGAAGATATCGAACTATTCTCCAATACTATCGAGGAATTGGAAAAACGGTGCGAAATGATTAATATCATTGAGGACCACGGACTATTATCTTCAGACCAGATTGAGTTTGAAACCGAGGATACAATCACAACCCTGGAAAGGTACGTGGATGAATTGAGTATAGATAATAGTAAGCAAGTGAAAAAGATACTCCACGAAGTATATGTGGAAGCGTTATCAATATAGGAGTAATATTATGAGTAAAGAAAAGAAGAAGTACGATTTTGATAGTCCAGAATACAAAAAGATGATTAAGGCCAATACCGAAAGAACTGAATTGGCTGGTGAGGTAAATACCAACTGGACACCAGATACTGGGCCTACTATCACGGCCAAGGCCGAAGAAGAAACTACCAAAAAATCCCTCCGTCAGCGTATCGATGAGGACACCACTTTAACCGGAACAGCA
>Ga0302119_10000537_pt1 | contig 17097 bp, 15 predicted proteins | sample AG5_Tmax_MG_FD_203114 | JGI IMG/M metagenome (GOLD analysis project Ga0302119, IMG submission 203114) | Marine microbial communities from Western Arctic Ocean, Canada - AG5_Tmax | ecosystem: Environmental > Aquatic > Marine > Oceanic | place: Canada: Western Arctic Ocean | collected 2017-10-01 | reverse complement strand
GGTGGTTGCCAACTTCCGGGGCGGAGACCGGCACTGGAACGGCGTCACCTCTCCCCTGCCCCAGGAGCTCGATCTCACGTGTTTCCTAGCCGACGAGGCGCAACAGTGGCTCGACCGTCAGCCGAGCGACGGGCCCTGGTTCCTTCAGCTGTCGTTCGTACAGCCGCACGTGCCGCTGATGGGCGACCCCCTCTGGGCCGATCACTACGGTGGCGTAGAAATCGCCCGCACGGCTCCCGAGGAACCGGTGCCGACCAGCGACGAATGGGCCACGCACCTGACCTTCCTGCGCAGGCACTCGCACAGCGACCTGTTGAGCGACAAATTCGTGCTGGCCGGTGCCCGTCAGTACTACGCGATGGTGTCGCTGATCGATCAGCGAATCGGCGACCTTCTTGCTCAGCTCGAGAAACAGGGCCAGCTGGACAACACGTGGATCGTCTATTCGGCCGACCATGGCGAGATGCTCGGCGACCACGGCCTGATGGCCAAGATGAACTTCTACCGGTCGTCGGTGCGGGTGCCGCTGATCGTGCGCCCCCCCGGCGGCACCAGCGGCCGGGTCGAGACGGCGCCGGTCCAGACCTTCGATGTAGCGGCAACGCTACTTGACGCCGGGACAGCTACAGCCCTCGGTGGAGCGCCATCCCGGTCGCTGGTGCCACTCGTGACCGGCGACGGAGGCACTGCTCGCCATCACGCGGTGAGCATGATCCGCATGCGCCCGGGGCTCCCGACCTGGCAGGCCATTACCGACGGCCAGTGGCGGGCCACCCTCAACGCCGACACCGGTGAAGCCAGCGAACTGTTTGACCTCGTGGCCGACCCTGACGAGGCCACGAACCGGGCCGGCGACCCGAGCGCCGGCGACGAGTTGGTCCGCCTTCGCGACTTGCTGGCGTCGACCCTGGAGCCGACGTGACTGAGACCGTCGAGGACGGGCGCGTCGCCCGGAGCCGGCGTACCCGCGAGACGGTAATCGATGCCCTGCTCATCCTGTACGTCGAGGGCAATCTCACCCCAACCATCCAAGACATCGCATCCCGAGTGGGAATGACCTCCCGGTCCATTTACCACCACTTCCCGGACCGCAATGCGCTAGCGGTGGCGTTGGCCGAGCACCAGAAAGCCCAACACCCGGAACTGTTCATCGCTCATCCGATCTCCGGGAGCCGCGCCGCACGAATCGACGGCCTCGTCGACCACCGAGCCGAGCTCTTCGAGACGGTCGCGCCAGTGCGCCGCTCCGCGTTGGCCGTCATGCACGCGTCGCCGGAGATCCGCTCTCAGCAGACCAAGCTGGCCGCCCGCCTCCGCCGGCAGGTGACCCGCACCTTCGAGCCCGAGATCTCAGCCCTCGACCGCAGCACGAAAGCCGAGGCCATCGAACTTCTCGACCTCCACACCAGCTGGGAGACGTGGGAGCGGCTGCGGCGCTGGCAGCATCTGTCGGTCCAGCGCAGCCGTAGCCTCGTCACCGACCTGGTGACCCAGACCCTCGACACGAGGTCCGGTTCAGAACTCCCGGCAAACAGAAATCTCCCAGCTTCCTGAAACAAACCACGGGAACACGTGAAGAAGAGACCGCTACTCCTCCGGTTGTTCTTTGTCTTTCCTCAATCAAGGAATAACTACCACTAGCTCGTTATCAACACCACCACCAGCAAAGCGATCAACACCACACCAAACAGAGTGGAACGAGGACCCAGCAAACCCCAACTGTTCAACAGTTTGCGATCCTTACCATCCTTCTTGCCCATAGCCTGCCTAGCTGTTCAGATCACGCAAGCGGTGCTGAGCTGACGCATGAGCCGGCGCTCGGTCGGGTCCCACGCGTCACGTCGATGCATGGTCCCGAGGGTGTCGAACATGATCAAATCGCCGACCTCCCAATCATGGCCGTAGATCCGATCAGGCTGGGTGGCGTGCAAATGCAGCTGCTTGAGCAGGGCACTGCTTTCAGCGCGCTCCATTCCTACGATTCGACGGGTGATGCCCCGTGACACATACAGGATCTCGTCGCCGGTGTCAGGATGGCGCACCACCACTGGATGCTCAGCCTCAGGGATGTCGGGACGGTCAATGCCGGCTGCCTCATCGCGCTCGATCTTGGCCGCAAAATCTTTGTCGGGTTCAGTCATGTAGTCGGCAATGCTGTGCGTGGCCCGCAGATCGCTGAGGCGAGCCCGCAATCCTGGGTCGAGGGTTGCGTAGGCGTCGTACATGTCTGTGAAGTACGTCCGGGGTGGTTCAGCCGGAAGCTCCACCGCGTTGAGAAAGCTTGTCTTCGCGGGTGTTGCCACATAGGAATAGTCGGCGTGCCACTCAAGGTTGGTGGCGCCCTCCACTCCCAAACGGTCGCCGTCCTTGCCGCGAATGTTTGTCACTGGGAGGATCTCTGGAAGCGCTCCCGCATTCCGGAACCACTCCGACCCTCTAATCGGGTCGCCGAACGACTCGACGAATCTCACCAGGTCCTCGTCAGTGGGCTGAGGCTGGCCGCGAAACACCAACAGCCGGTGACGGTGTAACGCCTCAGTGATGCTTCGCTTGCTCGCGTCGGTAAGCGGTTCGGCTGGTTCCCAGCCAGAAACCAGAGCCCCAAGCGGGGCCTCAGACAATGGAACGATATCGAGACTCACGATGACCCCTTCCTAGGCTGTCGACCGAACACCAGGACGTGGCCTGACAATCACCGTAGCTCGGGTTGCGGCGGCCTAACCGTTTGGTGACTCAAACGAGAGATGACATTAAGAAGTATCGATATTTCCTCAGTTGCGGCGCCCGGTTTGGGTTTTGGGGCCGTTACCTTCCTTGCACCCATGTCTTGCCCCGTGGTTTAGCCGCCGCTACTCCCCCGCTTAACGCTTAGCTTTGGCTGCTTTCTTCGCAGCTTTACGCCTAACTTAGTCCTGTCAGTAAAGGGGGTCGAGTGGCAGGCCGGGGCCGTAGATCTTGATCGTGTCCTCCAGCCGAGCAGCTTTGAGTTCTTCGATTCTCTTCAATTTCTCGACGATGATGTCGGGGTCCTCGTTGTTCCACACCTCAGGCATCAGTTCGAGTCCCTGTACCCGTTCACGTTGGGTTTGAATGGCTTCTTCGCCCCACTGGCAACGCCGCAACACGTCACAATAGTGAGGTAGCTCCTCAGGGCCAATGGGGGATTGCTCAATTTCGGCTCGTTCCTGTAACGCCCACAGCACCTTGCGTTTCTCCAACAAGATGTCCATCAGGTCGTCTGCCAGGTCTAAATCCCGTTCTGACGCTTCGCTGTGTTGAGGTACCCACGGCAGAGTGTTTTGACACACCCCGTTGGCCTCAAGTACCGCTACGAGGCTGCTGAAAGCTTTTTGGACTTTAGGCAGGTTGTCCCTCACCAGTTTGCATTCGTCACCTGCCCCCGCAGCCCACAGCGCTTGACCCAACAGGTCCATGGCACCTACCGATTGGTTCACGAAATGCATTCGAACCCCATCAGCGTTTGGGTGGTTATGCCAAGGGACTTGTTCAGGCGCCACTCTCCCCCACCGCGGCCTTTGTGATAAGCCTCGCGAACCAACCCGAAGCATCTTCTTCGATTTGCCCCGAAACTTCACAGCACCAATTTAGTGACCCCGATGACACTGATCGGATTGTTGCTATTTTATGCCTCGAAGAGGCCGCCCAAAACCTTCAGCCACATAACGGCAGAATAGGTCCTACGTTTCAGCCTTTGAGCAAAGTTTGAGTAGCTGTGATCGCCAAACATGCTTGCTAAGGCTCATCGAACCTGCGACCCCCTCCTTGTAAGAAATAAACGAGCCCTGGACACTTAGACTTTGCTGAGTCGCCCCTGTGAGGGTGAGCCCAACAACCCTGCCACACCTATAAACACAGCAAGAGTGCTACAACAAGGTTGAGCGAGAATGGTTTAAAAACCGGCAACTTACTTGCGACCCGTGGACCGAACTGACGATGTAAAGAGGAACTTCGATGGCGTTTAATCTTATGGAATTGCCATACGCGTTATCTGATCTGGAACCGTATATGAGCCGGAAAACGCTGGGATTTCATTACCAAAAACATCATGCTGGTTATGTAACCAATTTGAACAAACTTATTGGCGATGTCGATGACGAGTTAGCGTCCGTTATTAGCTCCTCAAGCGGACTGGTATTCAATAATTCAGCTCAAATCTGGAACCACAATTTTTTCTGGCAGTCCATGTCTCCCCAAGGTGGAGGAGCCCCGCCTGAACCCGTTGAGCAGGCCCTATCGAGTGCATTCGGGTCTGTGTCACAGTTTAAGAAGTTATTTTCGGAGGCCGCGTTAAGTCAGTTTGGGTCCGGTTGGGCCTGGCTTGTCGATGATGGCGACGATCTAAAAATTATGAAAACTAGCAACGCCGATTTGCCTTTAATGCACTCAGCACAATCGATGTTGACCATCGACGTGTGGGAGCACGCTTACTATCTCGATCATCAGAACCGCCGCGTGGACTACATCAACACCTTTGTTGATCACCTCCTGAATTGGGGTTTGATCGAATCCCTCATTATTAATCCATAGGGTCACCACCCCATTCGGCGAGCCAGTAGACGCCAAAGACGAGCCGAGCGCGTTGACACATTGCTGCAGTGAATGTGAGGACGCATTGGTCACCGTCAAATTTCGGCGTGACCTGGCCTACCTACCAGGACCCCCGGTGTGCAAAATCCAATTTTGTTCCTGACCACTACCCTGAAGGAACAATCAGCTCTGGAAGGCTCGCTATGTCGGTGTCCAAGAATGACGCAGCGAACGTTGACGCGACTAGAGCACTTTCCCAGCCCCCCACAGCCCTACCTTCTGACTACATCACGTGGTGACGTCAGCGGGACGGCGGCAGCGCTTAACCGTTGACTCGTTGGTCAAGCCCAGGTGAGGTCGCGAAACGACCAAACGCCGAGGGCGTCCTTAAGCGATTTGGAGCCCGTTCGCCGAGCGGTGATTCTTGCTGCCGGTCAGGGAACTCGTCTGGAGCGTCTCGCTGCGGATGCCCCGAAGTGCCTGGTCGAGATCGACGGCCAGTCTTTACTTGAGCGCGCCTTGGACGCGCTCGCCTCGCAAGGCGTCGCTGAAGCGGTAATCGTCGTTGGCTACAGGGGCGAGGCGGTTCGCGAACGAATCGGCTCCCGCTTCGCGGGGGTCGACATCCGTTACGTCGAGGCGCCCGACTTTGAGACAACGAACAACATCCGCTCACTTTGGGACGCTAGAGAATACCTCGATGAGGATGTCTTGCTGATCGAAGCGGATGTCGCGTTTGACCCATCTGTTATCGGCGCATTGCTCCAGCAGCCGGGCAGCAGCATCGCGGTCGCGCCCTACCACCGAGGGCTCTCGGGAACGGTGGTACGACGTGATAAGCGCGGGCATGTCACGAGCTTCGTGCTCCCTGCTGATCAGGACGAGTATCTCGATGCCAGCGCGACGTTCAAGACTGTCAACATCTACCTGCTTCGCGAGGAGTTGCTCCGCGACCAACTGATCCCGCGGCTTTGCCGTGCGATCGAGGCCGGACATGTGCATGATTACTACGAGAGCATCTTTCGTGACTGCGTGAGGGACGAGACCCTGACCAAGTTGGCCGCGGTCGATGTGTCAGCGAGTCGTTGGTGCGAGATCGATGACCATCGCGATGTGGGTGTTGCCGAGTTCCTGTTCCTGGACCGCGACGCGCAATTCGACCGCGTTCAAGAGCTGTACGGCTCGTACTGGCGGTACGGCTTTACGGACCATTCGTACCTGTACAACATGCACTTCCCTCCAGCGAGCATGCTCGAAGTGTTTCAGGGCGATCTTCGAAACATCGTCACGAACTATCCCGTCGGTCAATCCGAACTTGCTCGTCTCGCTGCCATGTGGGTCGGAGCCAAGCCTGACCACCTCGCGGTGGCCAACGGTGCCGCAGAACTGATCAAGATTCTTGGGAATCAGTTTGTGCAGCGTCTGACGATTCCGACACCCTCGTTCAATGAGTATGAAGAAGTGATCACCCCGGATGGGCTCAACCGTTTCCCGCTCGAGCCAGGGACGTTCGAACTAGATGTCGACGCGTTCGCAGAGTCCGCCCTTCGGTGGGGATCTGATACCGCAGTTGTCGTCACACCAAATAATCCGACTGCGGTCTCGGTGCCACCCGGCGAGTTACTCAGGCTGGCGCGTCGTTTGGAGGCTGGGAACTGCCGGCTGATAGTTGATGAGTCTTTCATCGAGTTCTCCAAAGCCGGGGTGGCCGGAAGCGTGGAAGATATGGTCGATTCGATCACCAACCTGGTCGTGATCAAAAGCATGAGCAAAGTGTTCGGAATCGCCGGACTTCGCATTGGTTACGTTCTCAGTGCTGACCAAGAGTTCATCAAGACCATCCGCGCCAGCTTGCCGATCTGGAACGTCAACGGGCTGGCTGAGGAATTTCTCCGCACTGTCGGGCGTTATCGGAACGAATTCTCGGAGAGTTGCGACCTGACTCGCTCAAGTTGCGCGGAGTTGTACGCGGAGCTGCTCGCGCTACCGGGGATCGTGCCGGTCGAGCCGGACGCGAACTTTGTTCTCTGCAAGCTCGTCGGCGATTCAGTTACAGGGCCACAAATCGCCCGGCGCATGTACGTCGAGCACAACATCCTGGTCAAGGACTGCGCGGCCAAGAGTATGCCCGAAGCCGATCGTTATCTGCGGATCGCATCACGCACGCCGGAGGAGAACCACCAACTCGTAAGGGCTCTTGCGGCTCTGCTTTAGCCGCAGCCACCACGTAACGCCGAAAAGGAAGAGGATATGGAAACAAGCGACGAAGAGAACTCCGCCCTCATGGAACAATTAATGAAGTCGATCCCTCCGATGGACCCGCTAAACGGAGAGAAGCTGCTACGGGAGGCGAAGCAGATATTTGACAAGCACGGAGTGGTCTTTTTCCTCCGGCAAGGTACCTGCCTAGGCGCGGTGAGAGAACACACGTTGATCCCATGGGATGATGACCTGGACCTCGGATCCATCATCGACATGCACGGGTTCACCAAGGACCTAATCGAGCCCACAATCGAGTCCTTCCGTGCGAACGGTTGCTACGTCGAGGTCTCCGACGACGAGCTCGATACAACAGTGAAAATCATGAAGTATCGGATCCGAATCGATTGGAAGATCTACCAGGTAATCAACGGAACAATTCCTCACTATCCGGGGACACCCATCCCCATCAGCCTGTTCACCGAATTGACCAAGGTCGATTTCATCGGCGACACGTATCTCGTTCCGAGCCCGCCCGAGACGTACCTCCGCTACAAGTACGGTCCGAATTGGAGCACACCGAAACAAGTGGGCTACGAGAAAGATGTACTCGACGCGATGCCGAAGGGAACCGTCCCTGGTCGTGCGGGGTGGCTCAAGCAGTTCCTAGCCGTTCGTTTTTCGCCACGCCAGACTGCGACGTTGTTGGTACTCGACGAACACGATGCCCCAGTGGCAGGCGCGGATGTGTTGCTTGCAGGACTGAGCCGATCCAAGACAAATCGTCAGGGCATCGCGAAGTTTTATTTGCCCGGGCCAGACATCTACGCGTTGGCCGTCACGGCCAACGGCCGCGAGGAAGTCCTGTATGAGGAGGAACTGGACCAGGGGGAAAGGTACGTCTACCGACCGAACCCCGCCAAACCTGCGGGAAGATACTTCATACTCACGCAGAAGTAACGAACGTTCGACGGCCCCTGCACCGGCTCACCACTGATAATTGTTCGCTACCGGGCAATGCCGACCCATGACGTCAATAGTTCTTCTAACAGCGAGGAAGCTTGAATATTGAGTTCGGGTGGCTAACCTGCGTAAGGGCAAAGCGCTTCCTCGGGTTGTAAACCCACTGGGCGGCGATCTATCCACCCCTATCTGACCAGCGCACACGTATTAATGACACCCTCAGGCTCGACGGCAGTCGGGCTTGTTGATGGAGCCAATACCCCATCGACCCGCAGCCAAGGAGTTCACCATGAAGGTATGGATTGACCAAGATCTGTGTACCGGCGACGGGCTCTGCGAGGAAATCGCCCCCGACGTGTTCTTCGGGATGGACGACGGTCTTTTCTACGTAAAGGAATCCCCGGAGAACTTCGGCACGGAGAAGCTGTTCGACGGTGTCTCCAACCCTGGCGGAGCCGAAGGCACTGCACGATTTCCTGACGGCCTATTGGACGCGGTCATCGAAGCCGCCGAAGAATGCCCAGGAGAGTGCATCTTCATCGAGGCCTAGGACCACAGGATTACCCACGCCCTCGCCAATCCCCGCCGAGCGCAGTAGCCAAATATGTAGAGCACTTTTCTTCGACGCTCTGGAAGGCTCACCGGCTAGATCCCGACGCGATCATGGTGCCATGCAGCCTGAGAGGCGGTAAGTTCGCGCCATGGCTGAACAGTCCGTCACCCTAAATCGTTACTCGTCTCGCATCACCCAACCACCGAGCCAAGGCGCCTCCCAGGCCATGCTCTACGCGACCGGTCTGACCCCTGCCGATCTTCAGAAAGCGCAGGTGGGTGTTGCGTCGTGCTGGTATGAGGGGAACCCATGCAACATGCATCTTGCAGACTTAGCGGACCATGTGAAGCGCGGCGTGGTGGAGTCAGGCCTGGTCGGGATGCGGTTTGACACAGTCGGTGTGTCCGACGGGATATCGATGGGCACTGACGGGATGTCGTACTCGTTGCCCAGCCGTGATCTCATCGCCGACTCGATAGAAACGGTGATGGCAGCGCAATGGTACGACGGCCTGGTCGCGCTGCCGGGGTGCGACAAAAACATGCCCGGGTGTGTGATGGCTATGGGTCGGCTCGATCGGCCCGCCATAATGGTCTACGGCGGAACGATCCGCCCGGGCTCAACGATGATCGGCGGCGTCGAGGAAAAGCTCGACATCGTCTCGGCGTTCCAGAGCTACGGCCAATCCCTGGCTGGTTCGATCACCGAGGCGGAGCGCGAGGCCATCGTCGCCCACGCTTGCCCCGGCGCTGGTGCATGTGGAGGCATGTACACAGCGAACACCATGGCCAGCGCCATCGAGGCTCTTGGTCTGAGTCTGCCCTACTCATCAAGCACCGCGGCCGTCGACCCAGCCAAAATCGACGAATGCGTTCGGGCCGGCCGCGCCATGCGGCGCCTACTCGAGGCTGACCTCAGACCGCGCCAGATCGTAACCCGAGGCTCGCTGGAGAACGCGATGGTAGTGACCATGGCGCTGGGCGGATCAACCAATGCAGTGATCCATCTGATCGCCATGGCGCGGGCCTTCGAACTGGAGTTAACCATCGACGATTGGCAGGCAACAGCCTCACGGGTTCCGCTTCTCGCAGACCTCAAACCGTCCGGTCGCTACGTTATGGCCGACCTACACGAGGTGGGGGGTGTCCCCGCAGTGATGCGGTACCTGTTGGAACAGGATCTGATCGACGGTGACCAGCTCACGGTCACCGGTCAGACCATCGCAGAGAACCTCGAGACGGTACCGGATCTGACTGAGGGTCAAGACGTCATCGCGACCGTCGACGCACCAGTGAAGGAACGAGGTCATATCAGCATCCTGCGGGGCAACCTGGCGCCGGGTGGCGCGGTCGGTAAGGTCACCGGAAAACAGGGGCTCCAGTTCACCGGACCAGCCCGGGTGTTCGACAACGAAGAGGACATGTTGGCGGGACTTGAGCAGGGCGTGATCACATCGGGTGATGTCATCGTCATCCGCTACGAAGGCCCCAAGGGAGGGCCCGGTATGCCCGAAATGCTCACTCCAACAAGTGCCCTGGCAGGGGCCGGTTTCATCGACCAAGTTGCGCTTATCACCGACGGACGCTTCTCGGGAGGAAGCCACGGCTTCATCATCGGCCACGTCGTGCCGGAGGCACAGGACGGCGGCCCGATCGCGTTAGTCCAGGACGGCGACACAATCACGATCGACGACGAAACCCACGCTCTCACCGTCGACCTATCCGATGAACAACTGGCCGCCCGTCAGAACGAATGGACCGCACCACCTCTCAAAGCCAGCAGCGGCGCGCTCTGGAAATACATCAAGAACGTTGAGGACGCCAGCCACGGCTGCATCACCGACGGCTGAGGTTCGGCTCTGATCGGTTCCATTGCGGTACCAAGCACCAACCATCGGTCTCGTCCGCCTCGGACCGTTCTGGCCGTGGCAGGTGCTCAGCCGCCGATGTGGCTCATTTCGACCTTGTTGAGCCCGGCGGTCAGCGATGACCTGATCTCGGAGTACCGGTCCGTTCGGCCGGCCCAGAGGTCGTGCACGGCCTCGTCGAGGCTTTCGCTGCCTGCGCCCTCCCTCAGTAACGTCCGCAGGTCGGTTCCATGGGTGGCAAAAAGACAGGTGTAGACGACACCCTCTGCCGAAAGTCGGGCACGGCTGCAGGCCCCGCAGAACGGCTCAGTGACCGAGGCGATTACGCCCACTTCTCCCGTGCCGTCTCGATAACCCCAGCGCTGAGCCACCTCGCCCGAGTGCGAGGCGGCCAGCGGTTCGATCCCGAACTCCTGGTCGAGGGTGTTGATGATCTCCCGGGCCGGCAACACGTCGTTGAGCCGCCATCCGTTTGTCGTGCCGACATCCATGTACTCGATGAAACGGACGATGTGGCCGGTCCCCTTGAAGTGTCGAGCCATATCGGTGATGGAGCTTTCGTTCATACCTCGCTTCACCACCATGTTGATCTTTATCGGAGTAAGCCCGGCTTCGGCCGCTGCGGCGATCCCGTCGAGCACTCCCTGTACAGCGAAGTCGACGTCGTTCATAGCCTTGAAAACGTCGTCGTCCATGGAGTCGAGGCTGACTGTGACTCGATGCAGCCCCGCTGCCGCCAGATCGCTGGCCATGCGGCCCAGCAGGGCGCCGTTGGTGGTGAGGGTCAGATCCTCAATGTCGGGGATCATCGCGAGCGTGGCGACAAGGTCCTCGATCCCCTTTCGCAAGAGCGGTTCCCCTCCAGTGAGGCGAATCTTGCGGACCCCGTGGCGCACGAAGGATCTGGCCACGCGGTCGATCTCCTCGAAGCTGAGCAGCGAGTCGCGGGTGAGGAATTCATATTCGCGGTTGAAGATCTCCTTCGGCATGCAGTAGGTGCAGCGGAAGTTGCATCGGTCGGTGACCGAGATACGTAGGTCCCGTACAGGCCGGCCCAAGGTGTCCTCAACACTCATATCGCGAACTCCAGACGACGAACTTCAGCACAACTGCGGCGACGTGGCCAATTGTAGCCTCGGTCTGGTAGACCGCGGGCTTGAGGCCGCGTGAGGAGGGCCCAACATCGCGGCCCTGCGTGGTGTCCGGCTGCGCGATCCGGAGATGGCGATCAGATGTGAGCGAACTGCTCCCGGGTGGGCTCAGCTCAGCAATACCACGGCTCTGTGAGATAGGGGATCGTCGCCACCTGGGGAACCTCGTCCTGCCATGCCACATCCGGTCGATCTTGAGGCGTATCTCCTGCTGCCGCGGTTATGCGCCAGACCTCGTCGAACACTTCTCTCCGTGTTCGCTTTGCGGCCTGAGCGTCGACCACGGCCGACAGCACCCGCTGACCCAAACGGTCAACGGCGGGGTCGGGGTGTCTCCATGGGTGACACAGGGCCTCACGATCGAGCTCGCCCACCGCGTCGGCGAGCTCGGACAGGTCAAGCAGTTTCGAGCCGGGCGGAATCAGCAGGCGGATCGCGTACTGCACCGGCGACATGTTGTCGACGAGCCCGAGCCTGTTGAGGGTCCTTAGGAACTCGGCGTACCCCTCAATCGTTGTCCACGGCGTGAACGGGACAAACGTCGGGTTGATCGCTAGGCCTATAGCGCTCAGCGCGTCGATAACGATCGCGACATCGCCAGGAGTATGCCCTTTGTCGAATCTCTCGAGGATTTCGTTGTCGAACGATTCCACCGCGCTAGTGACCAGGACGCAACCGGTGTCCTTCAGCTCTGAAAGCAGATCGATGCGATCGCAGAGGTGTTCGACCTTGATAGTGACGTCATAGGAGAGATTTGGGAACAGGGCGTGCAGGGCGCGTACCAGGCGGAGTGCGTGGGCAGGTCCGTTGAAGAAATCGGGATCTCCGAAGGTGATGTGCTCGGCTCCTGCATCAACCTGGCGGCCGATATCAGCAAGAACGATCTCCCTTGGCACTATGTGGAACCGACCGTCATATACCGGAACGATCGGACAGTGCCGACAGCGGTGCCGACAACCGCGAGACGCCTCGGTGTAGCCAACCACACGAGTCGCTCCACCAGGAAGCACAAGGTGGGCGTACTGCTCCAAAGGCGGAAGCGATCGACGGTCAGGGATCATGAACTTCTGGCGGGCAAGGGAAATCAGCGGCAGCGACTGTTGGACGAGTCGTCGCCCTTTCACAACCACATCCTCGAACAACTCGACCAGGCCGCTCTCGTATTCGCCCCCCAGAATCGTGTCCGCTCCTGCGCTACGGAGAAACTCGTGGTTGAGAGGCGCATACAACCCGAAGAAACAGATGTGGGCCTGCGGGTTGATCTCTGTGACCCGTTCAAGAACTGGTTTTGCCAGCCGGGTGGCGGTGTGCATCGGAACGTAGAAACCGATCAGCGCCGCTTTACGAACAGCGCTCTCGTCGAGATCGCACAACGAGAGGTCCTGCACGACGACATCTGCACCTGCACGGGCCAGCCACGCCGCCGGTGACGCAAGTCCGAAGGGTTGGCGCCCGAGCTCATAGGTCGACAACAGTACGACGGTGCGTGACATGACAGGTCCAGGCTCTGTTAACCAGGTCAGAGAAGGGCATCGTACCAGGCGATCAGATGGCCAGTGCCCCACAACCTGTTCACGATGCCGCCCCAAAGCTCGAATCGCCTCGTACCCAGCCGAGGTCATTGGCGAACGGAGAGCGGTTTTAGCGAATCTCGATGGTCAGCTCGGCATGAGCCTGACGGAGCGACTCCTCCGTCGCCTGGGGTGTGTCGCCCAGGGCGAACAGGAAACCTAGATAGCGGTCTGCTTCTGGTGGCGGACGTACGTGGCTGCCGATGGGGATGGTCAGCTCCATATCGACGATGCCCGGCACCGCTCTTGCCTGTTCTTGGCCGCTGATATTGGTGAGGGTGCCTGCCCTGGGAATGGGCAACATCATGACTCCCGACGCAGCCGACTGCAGCGCGGAGGGCCCACCGCGGTATCCCAGGGCGCTTCGCAGCAGCGTCACCTCCAGCGATGTACCCAACAGGCCAAAACGTAGCGACCGGCCACACAAGCCCCCGATGGAGCGGGCCGCGACCTCGAGCAGCGACACTCGACCATCGTCTATGCGCATCTCGGCATGGATCGGTCCCTGAACAAGTCCAAGGGCAGCAGCAGCAGCACGGGCAATTGAGGCGATCTGATCTTGGACCCGACCATCAAGCACAGAGGGAGTAACTAGGATCGTCTCCTCGAAGTACGGGCCGTTCATCAGGTCTGGCTTGTCGAACAGTGCAAGCACCTCGAGATCTCCGTCGACGAGGAGACCCTCGAGGGCAATCTCAGTACCAGGCAAGAACGCCTCCGCCAGGATGGGCTCGTCGGGATCGCGACCCGCCTCGGCTGTGATGGCTCCAATGCGGGCAACCGCGGCGGGAACCGCGTCAGCGTCATCAACCCTGATGACGCCTCGACTCGCAGAGAGAGATACGGGCTTGAGTACCGCGGGATACCCAACTTCGGTACATGCCCGGCTCGGATCGTCGTTGGGTCCAATGATGCGATAGGCGGGTTGGGGCAACTCGGCCCTGGCGAAGATCTCGCGCATCGTCGACTTGTCGCGTGTTGCGCGCACAGCCTCAAGCGAGTTGTGGACCAGGCCGAGTTCCTTCGCGGCGACAGCGGCCATCACGACACCGCCATCGTCAGCCGCGACCACCGCATCAAGGGGAAACTCCTCCGCGAACTCAACAATGCGACGAGCCGACCACTCCGGACGCAGCGGATCGACGCGAACCATCCTGGGCGACGCTGTCCGCCCTCGAATCACCTGGGCGGCATCTGTGGCAATAATTGCTTCCGCGCGCAAGGTCTTGGCCGCTGCGACGAAGTCGGCAGTGCGATACGACGCGCTGGGCAAGACGATGAGCACCCGAGCCACCACCACCGCCACACTACAGCGAAGCCACACGACTGAACTCCGCTAGCCTGATGATCACTCGTCGAACCGCAGGAGACCGCCATGGCCGCCGACCAGGTGCTATCGATCACCGACAAGGCCCTCACCAAGATTCTGGACATTCGCGCCCAGGAGGCCGACGGCGACCAGTTGGCATTAGAGGTTGGTATCACCGGGGTAAGCGGCGGACAGTTCACATACGACCTAGCCATGATTCTGGTCAAGGAGATCCCGCCCGACGACCACACCGAAGACCATGGTGTGCTCAACGTGGTCATCCCCGCCGACTCTGTAGAAAACCTGAAGGGCGCCACCCTCGATGTGTCCCGCGACCTCCTCAACCCGAGCCTCGTGCTGGACAACCCCAACGGGCCAAGCCCCCGCATCGTGACGGACGGCCCACCCCTAGACCTAACCGGGCCCGTCGAGCAACGGATCGTTCAGGTTCTCAACCACGAGATCAACCCCACCATCGCGGCACACGGCGGGGTAGCCGAACTCGTCGCAGTTGAGGAAGGAACCGCGTACCTGAGGCTGGGCGGGGGTTGCCAGGGCTGCGGCATGGCCTCGGTGACACTGTCCCAGGGCATTGCACAGACCATCAAAGAAGCGATCCCCGAGATCACCAACATCATCGACGTAACCGACCACGCCTCCGGCGAAAACCCCTATTACGAGGCCGCCAAAGCTTAGACACCACATGCCGCCTTCGTGAAACAACATGAGGGAGAGCGTCCTTGCCGGTGATCAGAGAAATACCGGATTGGAGTTACTGGCTGATACGAACCCTGTCATATTCGCCTGACTGGATCAGCTCGATAGTGAGGCCCGCGACAGCGACGCTGTCGCCCACACGAAGAAGGGCGTCGGGCCAACCTTGCGAGTAGGTGCGTTCTAATGACCGGCCCTCGGGTATTTGAACCCGAAGCGGTCCTTGATGCTGACCGACCGAGGTGTCCACCGTATAGACAAGAATGCCGGCATGGTCGCCCAACCTCGAGTCCACTCCAAGGCCGCGTCGAGACTCTACGACCACGGCGGTATGGTCATTTATATGGATGATGGCGGCCCTATAGCCAACCCCGGTGAGGACTAATGGTCTGAGTGTGAACTCAACCGAGGCGATCGAGGCGGCCGAGCGACAGTAAATTGATTCGGGTTCGAGCCATCCGATGAGCCATCGATTCCATGCCGTCATAGTTTTGGGCGCGCCATAAAAGGAAGACATCACTCCCCACTGCCCCATGGGCAAATCGGCCAGTTCGTCTCCGGTAGTCGGAGAAATGTAAAGGTCGAGAGGACCTAGGGTGTGACCTATTTCGTGGGCCAACAGCCAAGCGTGATTTGGGCGTGTCGCTTTAGTACTCGGAGCACCATGAGCAAACATCACCGTGCCCTCATCAGTGCTGAAAGCGCCTTCAAGCATGAAATGGCCCCACCCTCCAGAGTTAATAGCCGCGTCATCGGGAGTTGCCTCCGGTATGACAAAGAAGACCGCTGCGACACCTGTGAAGTCGAGGTGTGGATCGACCAGGTCGATAATTTCTTGCGAAAGCACTGCTCCCCAGGGATTTTTTGAGCCACCAGGATTGCCAGCAGTAGGGTCGTAGTCCACCGAAGCCTTGGATACCCGGGTAAACACGTCGCTGAAAACCCATTCGACCTCAAAACGTCCATCCGATACTTCCCTGTAGTAATCGACCACCCTTTCTGCGTCTTGAACAGCGGCCGTTATTTCCGAAGGCTCCCCAGCAGCATCGGGAAAGTCAATAGGCACCAGCGCGTACTTCGTCGTCCCTTGCGGAGAAACGTTCTCAGTGGGTCGCGGAAAACCGACCCGAACTGGATCTCTTGCGCCTCGGACCAAATCCTTTAATTCACATAGGGAGGTGTCTTCACCGGGTTCGGTTGGGGGCATGTATGACACGACTGGCTCCGACTCTTCCGCCTGGTCCCCCGCGCTAGACGGTGCTGTCGTCGTCGTTTGGCCAGAAACAACAACCGTTGTCGAAACAGCCGCTGTAGTCGTGGGAGCAACCGTGGTAGTCGTGGGAGCAACCGTGGTAGTCGTGGGAGCAACCGAGGTAGTCGCCGGAGCAACCGTTGCGCGACTCTCGTCAGTGTCCGACAAATCCTGGGTCGCGGGAGTGCATGCAGCGGAGAAGCCCAGAACCATCACTACAGAAAGCCAACGCATCCCCACACAGTATCGATGGGTAATACCTATAGCGCCCGAGGGAGTTCTGCCACAGCAGCCGAACCATGCATCCTTGCTAGCCCCCGTCGGGGCGAGTGATCACGGAGCTGATTCAAGATGTCACGCTTTGAGGTGTGGGCGCTACATCGCTATAGGTCCAATACTGCAAACAAGATTGGTTCTTCGTGGCACAACCACGAAAAGGGAACCGATATTCAATGGTGAAGACCAACTCAGCCATCTACATCCGAAAGAGCCCCGACGATGGAACGTCGAGCTCGGACGGCCAACTGCGCGAGCTAGACGTCATCGGCTATGCGATTAGCCTCAGCCAAATTCGCCGGACACCGGAGTTTGTTGATAACGGCGGCGAAGAAGAACGCTGCGTCTGAAGTGGGTATCCCTTTGGGGATGTTGGCCTTGTGGGAAAATAGGACATGAACTTGAAGTGGAAGGACTCAGGACCGTTGGGTTTTGAAGACTACGAACGGATGGGTGAGCGGGTTGCTATCGAGTGCCTAGAGATCGGACAAAAGGACGAACCGGTGAGCCTCTTTCGGCGCGTCCCTGTCTTCTTTCGTAAATCGTAGGTCTCCTAAAAACGACAAGAGACCTCCCCCGATGGCTTGTCTTTCAGTACGATCCCCCACTTAACGCTCGTTTAGTGGGAAAATAGGACATGAGTTGGAACGAAGACCCACCTAACGTAGACCCACCTAACGTAGACCCACCTGCA
>Ga0302119_10000536_pt1 | contig 17099 bp, 15 predicted proteins | sample AG5_Tmax_MG_FD_203114 | JGI IMG/M metagenome (GOLD analysis project Ga0302119, IMG submission 203114) | Marine microbial communities from Western Arctic Ocean, Canada - AG5_Tmax | ecosystem: Environmental > Aquatic > Marine > Oceanic | place: Canada: Western Arctic Ocean | collected 2017-10-01 | reverse complement strand
TTAATCTTATCGCTGGAGCTCTAGACTGATATGCCATTAATAGCCCATTCCGAACTACCCTCATTTCAACGTCTTAACAAACAAGGTGAAACAATTCTTTCAATAGATAGGGCAGAGCATCAGACCATACGCGAGCTTCATATTGGTCTATTAAACATGATGCCTGATGCTGCGCTTGAGGCCACTGAACGACAGTTCTTTCGCCTGGTTGGCCACTCAAACCAGATTGCACAATTCTATATGCACCCCTTCTCTCTTTCAAACATTAAAAGAGGAGCGAAGGCAACTAAGCATCTAAAAAAATACTACAACACTTTTGACGAAATTAAATCTCAAGGGCTTGATGCGTTAATTATTAGTGGTGCTAATGTTTCCCAACCCAGTCTTGAACTTGAGCCGTTTTACGAGCAACTAAGAGAGGTGATAGACTGGTCTTATGAAAATGTCACTTCAACGCTTTGCTCTTGCCTGGCAACTCATGCTGTTTTGGAATTCAAGTATGGCCAAAAGCGCCAACCTATCGGTAAAAAACATTGGGGGGTCTTCCTTCATCAAGTGGTTGACAGAACCCACCCTTTGCTCAGTGGAGTTAGCACTCGCTTTGATATTCCTCATTCTCGTTTTAATGAGGTCTCTGAATTACAATTTGATGAAGCAGGAATCAAGGTTTTGGCTAAAAGCTCAATTGGCGTCCACCTAGCTGTGAGCCCTGACTTGTTTAGAATTGTATTCTTTCAGGGTCACCCAGAGTATGACACCATAAGCCTTCTAAAAGAATACAAAAGAGAAGTTGCGCTTTACCTTGAAGACAGGAGGTTAAACTATCCGCCAATGCCTAGCAATTACCTGTCTATACAAAGCCAAGCCATATTAAACGAATACCGTATCAACCTTGACTCCGGCAAAATGTCAATTAAAGACTTCCCTGAGTCACTTATTTCAAAAACTCTTGACAACACTTGGCACGATAGCGCAAATGCAATTATTAATAACTGGATCGGTTGCGTATATCAAGTAACTCACGAAAGAGTCGGCAAACCATTTATGAGCGACATCGACCCAGATGACCCCCTTAGCCTTAAGAAGTGACAAGTTTCGCCAAAGACCTGTTGGTCTGGTTCCAAAAACACGGAAGAAAAACCCTGCCTTGGCAGTCTAGACCACCTGATATTTATCATGTTTGGCTGTCCGAAATTATGTTGCAGCAAACACGGGTTGCCACTGTCGTTGATTATTTTAATAGCTTTATAATTAACTTCCCAACAGTGGTTGCGCTGGCAAACGCAGATGAGGAAGAGGTTTTGGCTAGCTGGGCAGGGCTTGGATACTATAGTCGTGCGAGAAACTTGCACAAAAGCGCTAAAATTGTTTTATCGGAATATCGAGGTATTTTTCCAACCAGCTATTCTGAATTAATAAGCCTTCCTGGGATTGGTGAGTCTACTGCAGGCGCTGTCTTGTCACTAGCATGTAACCAATCTCAACCAATTCTTGATGGCAATGTTAAGCGCGTCTTAAGCAGATACCATAGAGTAGCTGGGCATTATAGCGACCCTAAAGTTTTAAAAGAGTTCTGGCGACTTGCTAAATATCACACACCTGCTAAACAAAACGCAAACTATACTCAGGCAATTATGGATCTAGGCGCTACTATCTGTGTGCCTCGTAAACCCCTTTGCCCAAGGTGCCCAGTTTCCAGACACTGCAAGGCAAACCTTTACAATGATCAGGCGTCCTTTCCTCAAAAAAAGGCAACAACAATTAGGCCTGAAAAGTCACTTGCATTTTTGGCATATCGTAACGACAAAGGCGAGATTTATCTAGTAAAAAGGCCCGACAAGGGTGTTTGGGGTGGTTTATGGAGCTTTGCCGAATGTGAGGATAACGAAGCAGCTATCACTGCAGCCATTAGAGAACACAACTTAGAGGCGAGCGTTGTTTCTTCGCTGTCTAAGTTTAAGCATAGTTTTACTCACTACCATCTATGGATCCGACCCATTATCATCAATTCTCCAGGCATAGAAAAAGGATATTACAGCATTAATAAGTTGGCGTTAGCTACGCCTGTGCCTGTTAAAAAAATAATCTCGATGCTTGAATCTCTCAACTTCGCCGAAAGCAATGAGTAAAATATGCCTATGCAATTAATTCGCGGCATTCACAACCTAAAAAAACAGTCCGGCTGTGTGTTTACCATTGGAAACTTTGACGGCGTACATACGGGTCATCAGAAAATTATTAAAAGACTGGTGGCAAAGGCACACGAACTAAAGATGCCATCTCTTGTTATTTCCTTTTCGGTCACTCCAGAGTCTTTTTTTGGTCGACCAAAAGCAAGACTGAGCAGCTTTAGGGACAAGCACTTATTTCTAAAATCAATGGGCGTAGACAAGCACTTACTAATTCGCTTTAACGATTCTTTTTCTCAAACAAGCGCAACGTCTTTTGTAGAAAATATTTTGGTTGAAAAGCTTAAAGTTAGGCACTGCTTTATTGGTGACGACTTTCGTTTCGGAAAAGATCGCCTAGGCAACTACGAGCTGCTTGAAAAGCTCTCTAAGCCAAACAACTTTATCGCAGAAAAGGTAGGAAGAGTAAGCTTAGAAAACAAGCGAGTTAGCAGCTCAGCAGTTAGACAATGCCTAGCCTCAGGTAATTTTTCAATGGCCGAAAACCTTCTTGGTAGAACATTTACAATTAGTGGAAAGGTTTCTCATGGAGACAAAAAAGGCAGGACTATCGGCTTTCCCACAATTAACATCGGTATTAAACGAAAACTTAGTCCTGTTCTTGGAGTTTTTAATGTTTTAGTTGAAACAAACAAAAAGACCTACCGCGGCGTGTGTAACGTTGGCAAACGGCCGACTGTCGGTGGCGAAAAAACTCTTTTAGAGGTATTTATATTTGACTTTAATCGAGAAATATATGGTGAACGTGTCACCATTGTCTTTAAGCAAAAATCCCGAGAAGAAATGAAATTTGACTCCTTTGAAGAATTAAAACAACAAATTGCCAAAGATGTTGAAATCGGCAAACAGTTTTTTAAAAGCAGCGCTATATTAGGCTAAAAGTCTCCATGAAAGCTCAGCCCCGGCAAAAAATGGTGTTAGCTTTGATCCTGCAAACTCATAATGCTCTGGCACTCTCCAAGACAACTTCTCTAGAGTAATTTTTTCCCGGTTTTGAGGCAAGCCATAAAAGTCTGGCCCAAAAATAGACGCAAACCCTTCAAGCTTTTCTATCGCACCTTCGCCATCAAAGGCTTCGGCATAAAGCTCGATGGCTGCATGTGCACTAAAGATGCCCGCACAGCCACAAGCAGATTCTTTTTTGTCTCGATCGTGCGGAGCGGAATCGGTCCCTAAGAAGAATTTTGGATTGCCAGAGATGGCGGCTTTTAGTAGAGCCCTCTGATCAGGGTTTTGTCGCTTCAAGACTGGCAGACAATAATAGTGAGGGTTAATTCCTCCTACAAGCATGTGGTTTCTGTTTGCCAGTAAATGATGAGGTGTTATTGTTGCCGCTATATTGTCTTTACACCCAAGCACATAATCAACAGCGTCTTTGGTTGTGATATGTTCGAGCACAATTTTGAGCCCTGGAAAATCTTTAACAACTCTATCAAGGATTTTTTCAATAAAGACAGACTCTCTATCAAATACATCGACCTCAGGGTCAGTCACTTCGCCATGAACCAATAACGGGACTGCTTCTTTTTGCATAGCCTCAAGTGCTGGATAAATACTAGTGATGTTTGTTACTCCGTTATCGGAATTTGTGGTTGCACCGGCAGGGTATAGCTTCGCAGCATAAACTTCGGGCGCAGCTGCAGCTGCAGCTATCTCTTTTGGACCAGTGTTGTCTGTTAAGTAAAGCGCCATGAGCGGGCTGAAGTCGCTGCTCACTGGAAGAGCTTTCATAATTTCTTTGTGATAAGCCTGTGCTTGGCGAACGCTTTTAACTGGCGGCGTAAGATTGGGCATGATAATAGCCCTGCCCATTTGTGTGGCACTCATCCCAACGACTGATTTCATGGCTTCTCCGCTTCGAAGATGAAGATGCCAGTCATCGGGTTTAATTAAATTTATTCTAGTCATCTTTTTTTACCTGTTATCACCAAGTTAAGCGCTCTTAACACAACATTAGTAAAGTAATGCTTTCATCAACCATGGCAGTGTTTGTATTTTTTTCCAGAACCACATGGGCAAGGGTCGTTTCTTCCAAGCTTTTTAGTTCTTTTTGGTTGTTGTGTGTTCTCTAGCCCTGAGGTAGGCTTCGTTTGTTGAGGGCCGTGCTGTGGTGCCTGTGTTTTTTCGGCTGGCGTACTTTCACCTGTAGGGCTCTGTTTTTGTTCTACGCTTACACTACACAGGGCCTTAATCATTTCAATGTTAATAGTTTCTAGCAACAAGGAAAACATAGAAAAAGACTCTCGCTTATATTCCTGAACCGGGTTTTTTTGAGCATAGCCTCGCAAATTAACACTTTGTCTTAAGTGGTCCATTACCGCTAAGTGCTCCTTCCAGTGATGATCCAGCGCCCTAAGCATTACCGCTTTTTCAAAGGTTCTCATAGTTTCACTTCCAGCCAGCCCCTCTTTGGAATCGTGAGATGTAGCCAGCCCCTGTAAAATAAATTTTAAGATTTCATCAACATCAAGCCCGTCGTCAATGCATTTTTGTATTGGCACGTCAGCTGCATATTCTGTTTTGAGAATGTTGTATAGGCCCTTAACATCCCAATCCTCTTCAAGCACTTGTGGCGAAATGTATTCAGCAAATAGATCACTAATTACATCTTCTCTTATGGCAATAAATCGATCTTTAACGTCTTCGGTGCCCGTCAATTCATCTCTAAGCTGGTAGATTACTTTTCGTTGGTCATTGGCAACATCGTCAAACTCAAGAAGATGCTTGCGGGCATCATAATGCATCCCTTCGACCTTTTTTTGGGCGTTTGCAATGGTTCGATTTAACCAACTGTGCTCAAGCGCCTCGCCCTCTTTCATGCCAAGCTTTTTCATCATGCTGGCTGTTTTTTCAGAGGCAAAAATTTTCATAAGGCTGTCCTCTAGGGACAAATAAAAGCGAGTAGACCCAACATCTCCTTGGCGACCAGAGCGCCCACGCAGCTGGTTGTCTACTCGTCTAGACTCGTTTCGCTCGGTTCCAACAATATGAAGCCCTCCAGCGCTTATGACGGTTTCGTGCTTTTCTTTCCATGCCAGTTTTTCAGCATCAGAGGTTTCTTCAGGCAAGCGACCGCCTAAGACAATGTCGGTGCCCCTTCCTGCCATATTGGTTGCAATGGTTACAGAGCCAGGGACGCCAGCGTTAGCGATAATTTCTGCTTCTCGCTGATGCTGTTTGGCGTTAAGAACTTCGTGTTTTATATTGTCTTTCTTGAGCAACAAAGAGATGTTCTCCGAGCTTTCAATACTGCTTGTGCCAACCAAAACAGGCTGTTGCATCTTCTGACAAACTTTAATGTCGCCAATAATAGCATCAAGCTTTTCATCCATAGTGCCGTATATTAAATCCGATAGGTCGCTACGACAAGATTTTGCATTGGGTGGAACTACAACCACCTCCAGACCATATATGTCATGAAGCTCTGGCGCCTCTGTTTCGGCGGTACCCGTCATGCCTGAGAGCTTGTTGTATAGCCTGAAGTAGTTTTGAAAAGTAATAGAAGCCACGGTTTGATTTTCTTGTTTTACGCTGACTCTCTCTTTGGCTTCAATAGCCTGATGAAGGCCTGCAGACCACCTTCGACCCGGCATTGTTCTCCCTGTAAATTCATCAACAATAACTACTTCATCGTCTTTGACAATGTAGTCAACGTTTTTTTGAAATAGCACGTGCGCGCGTAAAGCCGATATTAGGTGTTGCAACAACATAATGTTGCTTGCGTCATACAAACTAGACCCTTCTGGCAGGGCGCCTGCGTTTATTAGTAGCTCTTCTGCCTTGACATGGCCGTCGTCTGTTAAATACGCTTGCTTCTGTTTTTGGTCAAGTGTGTAGTCGCCAGGAATATTCACAACAACCTCTTTTCCTTCGCCGGTTTCGGTTTGAAGTGTAAAAAGGGGAATCATCTTGTCTATAGCAATGTAGACTTCAGCGTGATCGCCCGTTGGGCCAGAGATTACTAAGGGCGTTCTCGCCTCGTCAATTAAAATAGAGTCGACTTCGTCAATAATTGCATAATTAAGCTTTTTTTGTGTTTTTTGGTCTTCTGAAAATGCCATATTGTCGCGCAAGTAATCAAACCCAAGTTCGTTGTTGGTTGCATAGGTAACGTCACAATTATATGCCGCCTTTTTTTCCTCGCTAGACATTCCTGAAATTACCACTCCAACCTCAAGGCCTAAAAAGCTAAACACTTTGCCCATCCACTCGGCATCTCTTTTTGCCAAATAATCGTTGACGGTTACAATGTGAACCCCCTTACCACTCAAGGCGTTTATATAGGCCGGAAGTGTCGCCACCAAGGTTTTTCCTTCTCCTGTGCCCATTTCAGAAATGCAGCCTTCATTGAGCACCATGCCGCCAATGAGCTGAACATCATAATGCCTCTCCCCAAGAACCCTTTGGCTTGTCTCTCTAACAACTGCAAAGGCTTCTGGCAAAATGCTTTCTAGAGAGCCTTCTTTGTCTAGTCTTTCACGAAACTGTTGGGTTTTGGCTCTCAGCTCGTCGTCGCCAAGTGATTGCATGTTCTTCTCAAAAGAGTTAATCTCGACAACAAGCTTTGTGAATTTTTTTATCACTCGGTCGTGGCGTGAGCCAACAACTTTTGATAAAACTTTATTTATAATACTCATATGATAACAAAACAATAATTAGACAAAACGTTGGTATTTTCCCATAGATGAAAGATAAAACAACAGCAAACCTTACAAATTATAAGCCTAGTGGCGAATTAGGCGAGATGTTTGAAAAAGCAAAATTGCATAATCATTTTAATTCCCTTTTACAGGACTTGCTACCTCCTCAATTTAAGGGCATTACTTTGTGTTTGGTTAAGGAGCAGAAGGTGACTCTTTTGGCGCCCAACCCTTCAATTGCGTATCGAGCAGAAAAACAACAGCCAGAGTTGTTGGCTATCATTCAAAAGATCGACGGGCTGACATTAGTCAAAACTGTTTCAATTAAGTTAGAGAAAAACCAATCATAGGCAGGATTGGTTCATTTTTTTGCTTTTAAATAAGAGCCATTTACTTTATAATAGTGCGGTTTTTTACTTAAATACTGAACAAACTCCTATATGCCAGAACAAACGATAGACCTAAAGAAAAGGCGCTTTTTAACTCAAGCAACTAGTGTAGTTGGCGCCGTTGGGGTTGGTTTTGTTGCTTGGCCTTTTTTGTCAACGTGGAAGCCTTCAGCAAGAACAAGGGCTGCAGGTGCCCCAGTTGATGTAGACATTTCAAAACTCCAGACCGGCCAATTAGTTCGTGTTTTGTGGCGTAAAAAACCAGTATGGATTTTCAAGCGTAGCGCTGAAGCTCTTGCGGCGCTTAAGTCAGATGTTGTTATTAAGAATTTGTCTGACCCGGATGGCTCTGGTTACTCTAAAAACCAGCAGCCTAAATATGTGACTACTAGTTACCGCTCTATTAAAAACAGAGAAGAGGTTGCAGTTATTGTTGCCGTTTGTACTCACCTTGGCTGCTCTCCAACTTATCGCCCAGAGCCTGGCGCCGCGGACCTGGGTGGCGACAGCTGGAAAGGTGGTTTTTATTGTCCTTGTCATGGCTCAAAGTTTGACCTTGCTGGTAGAGTATATGCTGGCGTGCCGGCACCAACCAACTTAGTGATTCCGCCGTATCGTTATGTTTCTGATACACTTATTCGTATCGGGGTTGATCCAGAAATTTCATAAGAGGAAACCATGAAAAACAAAGAAAGCTGGATAGACCAAAGATTTCCCCTCACCAAGGTTTGGAATGAGCATTTAGCCGAATATTACACGCCAAGGAACTTTAACTTTTGGTACTTCTTTGGAAGCCTTGCGCTTCTGGTGCTGGTCATGCAGTTCGTTACAGGTATTTTTCTAACCATGCACTTTAAGCCCGACTCTGCGAATGCTTTTGCATCAGTGGAATACATTATGCGTGACGTTGAATGGGGATGGCTGGTTCGCTACCTTCACTCAACAGGCGCTTCTGCGTTTTTTGTGGTAATTTATCTCCATATGTATCGTGGCCTTCTTTACGGCTCCTATAAGGGGCCAAGAGAGTTGCTGTGGATTCTTGGGATGTTGCTCTACATTGTTTTAATGGCGGAAGCCTTTATGGGCTACGTTTTGCCTTGGGGGCAGATGTCTTTCTGGGGCGCTCAAGTTATAATCTCCTTGTTTGGCTCTGTGCCGGTAATCGGGCCAGACCTGTTGGTTTGGATTTTGGGTGATTATGCTGTAGGGGACGCCGCACTAAACCGCTTTTTTTCTTTGCATGTAATTGCCTTGCCGCTTATTTTGGTTGTGCTTGTTTTCTTGCACCTTGTTGCTCTTCATACGGTTGGTTCAAACAACCCGGATGGCATCGAGATAAAGAAAAACAAAGACAAGGATGGCATTCCCAAGGACGGCATCCCGTTCCACCCTTATTTCACCGTTAAAGACACAATGGGCGTTGTCGCGTTTTTGTGGATCTTTTGTGCTGTGGTGTTCTACGCTCCAGGCCTTAACGGCTACTTTCTTGAGCACGCAAATTTTATCGAGGCCAATCCTCTTCAAACACCAGAACACATTGCGCCACTATGGTACCTAACTCCTTTCTATTCAGTGTTGAGGGCGGTTCCTCCAATGTTTGGCTCACAATTCCCAGGCGTATTGGCAATGGGCGCATCGCTTCTTATCTTATTTTTCCTACCTTGGCTGGACAGAAGCCCGGTTAAATCTATTCGTTATCGGAGTCCGATATATAAGTGGGTGCTTGGTGTTTTTGTTGTTAGTTTTGTTATGCTGGGGTGGCTTGGCATACAGCCAGTTACTCCGCTTAATGTCTTCCTTGCTCGTTTTTTTACTGTCCTCTATTTTGCATTTTTTGTTTTGATGCCTTGGTATACCTCTATAGGAAAATTCAAAGAAGTTCCGGAAAGGTTGACAGAGTAGCTCATGAAGATACGCATAAAAATAAAACTGATTTTGGCGTCAACTTTGCTTTCGTTTAGTGTTTTTGCTTCAGGCGAACTACATTTAGATCACGCCAATACCAACATTTCAGATACGGCCTCTCTACAAAACGGCGCCAAGCTTTTTATGAACTATTGCTCTGGCTGTCACGCTATAAGCTTTATGCGCTACAATCGCATTGCCAAAGACTTAAACCTAAGCGACTCGTTGGTCGCTCAACACCTCATGTTTGCTGGGGAAAAGCCTGGAGAAACAATCACAACAGCTATGCCGGAAGAGGGCGCAGCAAAATGGTTTGGCGGCACCCCCCCAGATTTGTCGCTGGTTGCGAGAGCCAAAGGTACTGATTGGATTTATACCTACCTAAGAGGTTTTTATAAAGACGACTCTAAAGTCTTCGGCGTAAACAATAAAGTGCTTGAGAACGCCTCTATGCCTGACGTATTATGGTCGCTGAAAGAGGAGAAAACTGAAGCAGAGTTTAATCAAGACGTTAGAGATATAGCCAACTTCCTAGACTACGTTGGCGAACCAGCAAAACTAATTCGTACAAGCCTTGGCGTTTGGGTTTTGTTGTTCTTAGGGATTCTATTTATCTTAACTTACTTATTAAAGAAAGAGTACTGGAAAGACGTTAAATATGGCATATGGCGCCCAAGAGACTAAATTCTGATAAAATTCATCATTTGCAACGACCTGGCCACTGACTAAGCGGCCCTAATTTTTATTTTTTGGTATACAACTATGTTATCTAAACCCAACCCGGCTTCAACCACCCTATACTCAGACCCACATGAATTAGAGTCTCACGCTGTGCGCTTTATTATGGCGCATAAGTCTATTGAGCGTGAAGTTTTAGAGCTCAAGTTTGACGAAATACCTGAAGAGGTTTTAGAGCTTAATCCTTGCCAGACATTGCCAACACTGTTCGATAGAGGTATGGTTTTATATGACTTGTCAGTTATTCTGGAGTACCTTGACGAACGCTTTCCATTTCCTCCGCTTTTGCCAGTCGATCCGATTGAAAAGGCTGAAAAAAGGCTCTTGATTTACCGATTTACACGTGCAGAAGGCTGTTGGTATGGGCTTGTTAACACCATTCTTAAGGGCAACAAAAAAGACGCTGATAAAGCAAGGAAAACGCTCTACGGAAGCCTCATTGAGCTTCTACCTTTGTTTTCTCATAAGCCCTATTTTAAAAGTGAGACAATGACTCTCGTTGACGCCTGCTTAGCGCCGATAATGTGGCGTCTAGCCCTACTAGGAATCACACTAGATAATAAGGCCAAGCCGATTACTTCTTACGCCAACAGGCTTTTTGAAAAAGAAGGATTTAATGAAAGCCTTACTTTTGCTGAAAAGGATTTTAGCCGTTAGTTACTATGAACGGCGTTGTTCCTTACCTAGTCCGCGCCTATTGTGATTGGATTGAAGACTCAAACCTTACGCCCCATGTTTTGGTTGATTGCGAAAAAACTGGCGCTGTTGTTCCAGAGAGCTTTGCTAAGAAAGGAAAAATTGTTCTAAATATAAGCTCTACTGCTACAGAAAATAGACTAATAACAAACGACTCTATTAGCTTTAAAGCCAGATTCAGCGGAAAGTCTCAAACGGTCATTATTCCTTGCGAAGCGGTTCTCACTATTTATGCCCAGGAGAGCGGCGAGGGCATTATGTTTGACAACAAGCTCAAGACCAAAGGCGATGAAAACGACAAGCCAGCCCTGACTATCTTAGATTAGCTTTTCAATTTCTGAACAAAAAGCCTCTAAATCACTTTTAGAGAAAGAAATAACTGGCGCTTCGGTATAAGCAGAAAGTGCTTCTTTATTAGACAAGTTGTTGCTCTTAACTACGTTTAAAACAACGCATGCCACCACTAGCTTGTTTTTTTTTGCCGCTTCTAATGTTAATAAAGCCTGGCTGATTGCACCTAACTCGTCACGAATCACAATTAATAATGGTAGCCGAAGCTCAATTGCCAAGTCAACGTTAAGTGTGGCTTCAGCTATTGGAGAGTAAAGCCCGCCGGCGCCCTCAACCAACAAAAAACTCTCACCAACATCACATTTGCAGGCCAATACCAAGTCCTCAAGTGTAAGCTTTAAGCCACTGTCGGTGCTGGCCAGTTCTGCACTGGCTTCAATCTCAAAACAATATGGACAAACCTTGTTTAAAGGCTCTTGTAGCTTGCAGGCAGCAGACAAGGCGATTGCATCTTTAGGCACATAGCCTTGTTCACTAAGTTCGCAGTTTGTCTCAACCGGCTTTCTAACCCTAACTGCTCTCGTTTTTGATATGTGGCGCACAATTTCAATTGCAACGGTAGTTTTCCCTACGCCTGTATTGCTGCCAGTAACAAAAACGCCTTTCATGCCAATATTTTAGCCCAAGTTGATGGATGCAAAGTCGTCATAAAAGTATAATGGCGTCAATGCAAAACAATCTTCGTACAAATTTTTGTGGCATGTCCCTCAACTCGCCTATCATTTTGCTTTCAGGCTGCGTTGGGTTTGGCGAGGAGTACACTCGAATCAAGGGCTTTTCAAACACAAAGGTTGGGGCTGTCTGCCTAAAAGGAACGACGCTTGAACCAAGACTAGGGAATAAGCCTCATCGAATAGCAGAAACTCACAACGGAATGCTGAATTCTATCGGCCTGCAAAACCCCGGAACAGAGGTTGTTATTAATAAAATTATGCCTTCTCTCAAAAAAAATGAAACAAAGTTTATCATTAATATTTCTGGCTCGAGTGTTGAAGAGTACGGCGAGATTGCAAAACATTTTGATGACACCGATATCGACGCTATTGAAATTAACATTTCTTGTCCTAACGTCAAAGAGGGTGGTGTTGCTTTTGGAAATGACCCTGAAATGTCTTATAGGGTTGTCGAAATTTGTCGCAACAACACAACAAAACCAATCATTACAAAACTCTCTCCCAACCAAACCGACATTGCAAAAAATGCAGCTCGATGTATTGATGCTGGAAGCGACAGTCTGGCTGTCATCAATACAGTGACAGGGATGGCGGTTGACATCGAAACCCGCAAACCTGTTATTGGCAACAACCGAGGGGGCCTGTCAGGCCCCTCCATCAAGCCAATTGCTTTATTGAAGGTACACCAGGTTTACCAGGTAAGCAAAAAACATAACATTCCTATCATAGGCCAAGGAGGTATTACTTCAGCAAATGACGCCCTAGAGTTTATTATTGCAGGAGCCGCGACTATTGGGATTGGCACAGCGCTTTTTTATGATCCTCTTGTTTGTGAAAAAATAAACATAGGAATTAGTCAGTACCTATCAGACCAAAAACTTAGCAACGTAGATTCTTTGGTTGGCACCCTTCAGCTTAACTAAACCATAACCTCATCTTTTTTCAGAATGCAGTACGAATATAACTCCAAAAAAATAGAATCAGAAGCCCAGAAATACTGGCATGACAACAAGTCATTTGTTGTGGTTGAAGATCAGGCAAAGGAAAAGTTTTTCTGCCTTTCAATGCTTCCATACCCTTCTGGAAAGCTCCATATGGGGCATGTTAGAAATTATAGTATTGGAGATGTCATTTATAGATATCAAAAAATGCTTGGGAAAAACGTCTTGCAACCTATTGGTTGGGATGCTTTCGGTCTTCCGGCTGAAAACGCGGCAATAAAAAACCAAGTGCCCCCTGCCGGATGGACTTATGAAAACATAGGACATATGAAAGAGCAGCTGATTGAACTCGGATTTGGTTATGACTGGTCACGTGAGATTGCAACATGCCACCCTGAATATTACCGTTGGGAACAATGGTTCTTTGTAAAGCTGTTCAATAAAGGCCTAGCTTATAAGAAAAAAGCAATTGTAAACTGGGATCCTGTTGACCAAACCGTGCTTGCAAATGAACAGGTGATTGAGGGGCGTGGTTGGCGCTCTGGAGCACCCATTGAAAAGAAAGAAATATCTCAGTGGTATATGAGGATTACAGACTATGCCGACGAACTTCTTGACGATATAGAAAAACTTGATGGATGGCCAGAGGCAGTCAAAACAATGCAAAAAAATTGGATTGGCAGATCTGTTGGCATTGATATAGACTTTAGATTAGATGATACAAATATACTAACTGTCTACACAACTCGCCCCGACACTTTAATGGGTGCAACCTATCTTGCAATAGCTGCAGAACATCCTCTTTCAATTCAAGCCGGACAAACAAACCCAACAATTCAAGCATTCTTAGACGAATGTAAAACGATGGAAACCTCTGAAGCCGCCTTGGAGACAATGGAAAAAAAAGGTGTTGATTCAGGTTTGACTTGCAAACACCCAATCTCTGGAAAAAATGTTCCTATTTGGATTGCAAATTTCGTTCTTATGGGTTATGGCACTGGAGCAGTTATGAGTGTTCCTTCCCATGACCAGAGAGATTATGAGTTTGCAAAAAAATACAACATACCTATGCAAGAAGTTATATCTCCAATTGATGGCTTGTTAGATACTAGCAAAGACGCCTTTGTTGAAAAAGGAACTCTTATAAATTCTGGCGATTTTGATGGAATGGACTTTAACCAGGCCTTTAAAGCAATCAGCAAGGCCCTCTCCAATCTAGGCCTTGGTAAACAAAAAACAAACTATCGATTACGTGACTGGGGGGTCTCAAGACAGCGCTATTGGGGGTGTCCAATTCCAATTATTAATTGCAGCGCCTGCGGCTCTGTCCCTGTTAACCTGGCTGACTTACCAGTAAGACTTCCAGAAAACGTTGACTTTGATGGTACGGGGTCGCCATTAAAGAAAATATCAGAATTCTATCAAACACAGTGTCCAAATTGTAGCTTGCCTGCAGAACGAGAAACGGATACATTTGATACGTTTTTTGAATCTTCCTGGTATTTTGCAAGATACACTTGTGCCGATCAAAATAAGGCTATGCTTGATGAACGAGCCAACTATTGGCTGCCGGTTGATCAGTATATTGGAGGCATTGAACACGCTATTTTGCACCTTCTCTATTCAAGGTTTTTTACAAAACTACTTAGAGACGAAGGAATTATAACTAGTAGCGAGCCTTTCACAAATCTTTTAACTCAAGGAATGGTGTTGAAAGACGGTGCGAAAATGAGCAAATCAAAAGGCAACACTGTTGACCCCCAAGAAATAATTTCCAAATATGGGGCCGACACAGCGCGTCTGTTTATTTTGTTTGCGGCGCCACCAACTCAAGATCTTGAATGGTCAGACTCAGGAATAGAAGGCGCACATCGTTTTATTAACAAACTTTATCGCCTTGTAGTTGGGTTTATTGCAGACACAAAAACATATGAAACACCTTCTCTTGTGCCGAGATCTCTTAGCAACGACCAAAAGAAACTGAGACAGAAAACTCACCAATCACTAAAAAAGGTTGGTGATGACTTTGGGAGACGACATTCGTTTAATACCGCCATTGCAGCCATGATGGAGCTCAACAACGCCCTTTCACGCTTTGAAGACAACACCCCTCAAGGCATGGCTGTCCGAAAAGAGTCTATTGAGATTATGCTTAAGGCTCTGAATCCTGTAATTCCTCATTTATGTCACCATTTGTGGGCTGCACTAGGCAACAAAGAGGCTATGATTGATGCTCTTTGGCCAAAGGTTGATGAGTCAGCCTTAATTCAGGAAGATGTTCAGCTTGTCGTGCAAGTTAATGGCAAGCTTAGGGCTAAATTAGTGGCGCCACTCGATGCCGAACGTCAATCAATTCAAGAGATGGTGCTTGCCGAAGAAAGGGTGGCAAGATTCACGGAGGGGAAAACAATTTTAAAGCTTATTATTGTGCCAAACAAACTGGTCAATATAGTGGTCAAATAAATCCAACAACAAGGCTTTAGCGGTTGAGCATTTTTTCAATCTGCTCTCTTAAAATTAACTCCATTACAAAGCCCATTTTTCCTCCTGGCACCACTAGGGTGTTGGGGCGAGACATAAACGAACCATGAACCATATCTTGCAAATACACAAAATCGCAGTGCCTGTGGTCTTGAAACCTAACAACTACAAAGCTTTCATCAAGAGTGGGTATGTCTCGAGCAATAAAGGGGTTAGAGGTGTCAACTGTTGGCACACGCTGAAAGTTAATGTGAGTCCTAGAGAATTGTGGTGTGATGTAGTTAATATAGTCCCACATTCTTCTATGAATTGTGTCGACGGTGGCTTCAGCTGAATAGCCTCTATGTTCCTTGTCTCTGTGTATCTTTTGAATCCACTCAAGGTTAACTACTGGAACCACACCAATCAACAAGTCAACGTGTTTTGCAATATCAATATCACCATCAACAACACCGCCGTGAAGGCCTTCATAAAAAAGCAAGTCACTGCCCTTTCCAGCATCTTCCCATGGTGTAAACTCTCCGGCCTTTTGCTCAAAAGGACTAGCTTCTACATCTGAGTGCAAATAATAGCGCTGTCTGCAGTGACCTTTTTCACCGTATTCTTTAAAGGTTTTTTCTAGTTCATTAAAAAGATTTGCCTCTGGACCAAAGTGGCTAAAGAATTTGTTTCCAATTCTTTCTTTTTTCTCCATGACGCGTTTCATTTCATCACGGTCATAGCGATGAAAACTATCTCCCTCGATAATAATCGGCTTTGCGCCCACATTTAGAAATATATGGTTAAAGGCATTCTTGACTGTTGATGTTCCAGCACCAGAGGATCCTGTAATAGCTATAACCGGATGTTTTTTTGACATAATTTTCTCTTTTCTAAGGGCTGTAATTATTATCTTACAAATCTAATCGGGCTTTATCAATAATTTTCATAACAGCTTGAATTAAAGTCACCGAGGGGCTCTAAATGCTTAATAGTCCAAATTATCAATTTTTAGTGCATTCTTTTCGATAAAGTTTCTTCTTGGCTCGACCTCATCGCCCATCAGTGTTAAGAAAACTTCGTCTGCAGCAATAGCATCCTCAATTTTAACGCGCAACATAGTTCGAGTCTCCGGGTTCATCGTTGTATCCCAAAGCTGGTCTGGATTCATTTCTCCAAGCCCTTTGTACCTCTGAAAACTCTGCCCTTTTTTTGCTTCATCTAATAAAAAACCAAGTGCCTCTGAAAAACTCGAGGCCTTTGACTCTTTCGTCCCTTTTTGAACATAAGAATCCTCGTTAAACATGCTTTCTATGTCATCGGAATATTTTTGAATTCTTTTATAATCTGGGGAGCCAACAAAGCTTTCATCAAAGGCAGCGCTATCGACCTCAACACCATAAAGCTCAAGGGTGTAAAAGACCTCCTCCTTCTTATATTCAACCTTATGTTTTTCTGACGCAGATCCAAAGCTGTTCATTTTTTCTTGAAGCTTTTGACACCAAGCATTCATTTTTTTTGTGTTTTTTATGTCTTCTATTTTTGGCATACCTAGCATAGCCTTTAACAAGGCTTCGTTATGTTTTTTTCCTAGCCTTTCGATAATAGCCATTGTCTTGTAATATTTTAAAACAGTTTTTTCTAAGGCAATACCTTCTATTGCTGGTGTTTCTTTACTAGTAAATAGGCTTGCGTCAGCGATAGCTTCTTGTAACAGATATTCATTGAGCTCTTCATCATCCTTGAGGTAGCGCTCTTGTTTGCCTTTTTTTATTTTATAAAGTGGTGGCTGTGCAATAAAAAGATAGCCCTTTTCAACCAACTCAGGAAAGTGGCGATAGAAAAATGTCAACAATAGGGTTCTGATGTGAGCACCGTCAACATCAGCATCAGTCATAATAACGATTTTATGGTATCGAAGTTTTTCAATATCATACTCTTCTTTGCCAATACCACAACCAAGGGCTGTAATTAGTGTGCCGACCTCTTGTGAGGAAAGAATTTTTTCAAAGCGAGCTTTTTCTACATTCAATATTTTTCCTTTGAGTGGCAAGATCGCCTGTGTGCGTCTATCTCTTCCCTGTTTAGCTGAACCACCTGCGGAATCCCCTTCCAC
>Ga0302119_10000530_pt1 | contig 17216 bp, 15 predicted proteins | sample AG5_Tmax_MG_FD_203114 | JGI IMG/M metagenome (GOLD analysis project Ga0302119, IMG submission 203114) | Marine microbial communities from Western Arctic Ocean, Canada - AG5_Tmax | ecosystem: Environmental > Aquatic > Marine > Oceanic | place: Canada: Western Arctic Ocean | collected 2017-10-01 | reverse complement strand
AAACAAATCGGAGAGAATTGTAATGATACTCTTGACGTTAAGTCTACCTCCACATTTCATTGCCCGGTAACTATTAATGGCGACTGTGATGCAAACGCATTACACGTTTTGGGCGACGCGTCCTTCATGTGCAATGTAGAAATAGGAGACGGCGCTTGCGGAACTACTTTACTGGTCACATCAGACTCAACCTTCGATTGTCCGGTGACAATACAGGGGAGCTGCGGCACAGCCGCGTTAACCGTTCAGGGTGATGCACAATTTGAATGTAATGCAAGGTTCGGACCACAAGTGCCTTGCGGTGATACAGAGGTTATTTTTAATACGGAAGCTAGGTTTAATTGCCCTATTACCATAGGGAATGATTCAAACCCTTGCGCAAACGACAGTGAACTTAATGTGTATGCGCCAGTGCTCATGGAATGCAGTGTTATTATAGGTGGTGGGACGTGTGATGGTAGTAGCGACAGCTTGACCGTATTAGCTGACTCAACCTTCCATGGGGCTGTAGAGTTTCTGGGCGACTGTGGTTCGGGCGGAGGATGTGATAGTGCGTATGAATTTTTGGTAGATATTCCTTCTAAATTTAAGTGTGACGTAACGCTAGGGTCCGACTGCGATAATACTATCACGGTTAAGGGAGAAACAAACTTTGAATGCGATGTGCAGATCGGAACAGTCGCTTGCGACAATGATCTACTTGTCAATTCTGACTCCATATTTAACTGCGATGTAACAATTGGTCAAGACTGTAGTAAGAGCCTTACCGTGGGGTCACCCTCGGAATTCAATTGTGATGTAAAAACCTCGGGGAACGTCACGTTTAACGGGGGGTGTGGTGGTGATCCAGCGCTCACTGTGGGTATAGATTCTCAGTTTAATTGTCCCGCAGTCTTTAATGACTGTGTTGATATGGTGCATCTGGCTGTATATGGCGATTTGGTTTCGGCAGGGGATTTTTATATCTGTGGAGAGGGTGCGGCTTGTGCGGGCGCAGCAAGCGGCGTCAAGTTCCCATGTCCACCCCAATCAATGACATGTCCGAGCGCACACCTGCTCTGGGATGGAACAAACATGAGTTGGCAAGAGGTTCGAGTAAAGAGTATAGATGTTTGCATAGGAAATACTGTGGAATCTTGGGATATATTAACTGTATGTTAAAAAGGGGAATAAGGAATGAGCAAGCACGGCAATAACTCTACCCCACCCGCCAGCACCACAGCCGCTCCGCCCGGCAGTACTCCGCCCGGCAGTACTCCACCCGCCAGTACCACATTCACCAGCCCGCCCCCCTCCAGCACGCCGGAGCCTGTAACAACAACTTGTCTTCCTCATTCAAATCCTCGTTTACTTTCGAAGTGCTGCGGAGATTTATACCCAGCAGATGGCCTTGATGATTTTTGCTTAGACTGTGGGCAAGCAGAATGCCAATGCCCGACATCAATTCCTCCAACAACCCCACCCGTAGGAACGTGGGATTGTGATTTTGTTACCGGGTTATGTTCTGACCCGGGTGATGGTACTGGAACGTATTCAGTTTATGCGGATTGTTTAGCGGCTTGCACCACCACGACCACGCCTTCGCCATGCACTGTTCCGTACTTAGCTATAGATATAAATAGATGTAGTCCGACAAACGGGAGAATTGATTCGTATGGCATAATAAATATGCCCTGTCCTGCTGATTATGTGGTTGTGAATGGTCCTGATCCGTCTCTTCATCCAATCGCAGGAAAGTTGTTAAAGCTGAGTGACGGAAGTTGTAAATATATTAATAGTGCTTATGCACTGCCTAGTCCTTTACCGTCAGCATATGCCGCGTGCTCGCAGCTTGCGCACTCGGGCATTTATGATATCGATACATGTGTCCCGGGTAGCTCGGGCCCGGGGTGTTGTTATGATTGTAACGCGGGTGTTAATCAATTATTACCCTGCCCAACGACAACAACAACGACGACAACAACAACAACGACAACAACAACAACAACGACGACACCGACGCCACCGCCGCCATCGATAACATACGACTGTGTAAATGGAACGTGTACGACCGTGGGGGGCTCTGGAGGCGCTTATTCTTCGATGGCGGCTTGCATGCAGGTCTGCGGTGGAGGTACTGCGCCGTCATGGAATTGTAATACCACGCTGCTCGGCGGGATTCCAGTGGGCTTCGCGTGTATTGACCCGGGTAACGGTACCGGAACGTACTCCTCGCTTACCGCTTGCTTGACGCTGTGCGCCGGTGGACCCAGTACGGCTTTACATTGGACCTGTTCAAGCGGGGCATGTGTATACGCGTTTAACGCAGGAACATATTCTTCGGTAGCGCAATGTCAGGCGAATTGCACCCCGGGCGGAGTTCAGCCAACATTCAATTGTGTTGCTGGAGCATGCGTTGATCCGGGTGATGGTACTGGGTTTTATGCTTCGTCAGCGGCTTGTGCGGCGGCTGGCTGTGGGGCCGTCCCTGTGTCGTATAATTGCCAAGTGATAAGCTCGAGCACCTTCGGCAATGTGTGGGGGTGTGTAGATCCGGGTGATGGTACTGGCGCCTTTACTGTGTTATCGCAATGCACTTCAAATTGCTCATCAACCCACCCCGGAGGAACAAGTTGCTCTGCTTGCGGCTGTGGTTATAACGTCGGAGACTCATGGTACAACGTAGCGTGTGGAACTCTTGCTTCGGGGGTAACTTGTTACTGTGATAGTTTGTGCTGTTCCTATGGAGACTGTTGCGCAGACGCTACAGCCGTATGCCCCGGGATGTGTAATCAGCAGCAAGCCACAACGACAACGGGTTCTGGTACCACGACAACGGCGGCACCAACATGGAGTTGCGAGATAGTTTCGCAAAGCACCTTCGGCGATGTGTGGGATTGCAACGTGAGCGGCGAAGGCATCGATCTCACGTGGGCCACCCAAGCAGAATGTATTGAGCACTGTCTGTCAACAGGCCCAGTCGCACCGACAACGACAACATCAACGACAACAACGGCGGCACCGGGGCAGAGTACAAAATATGGATGTAAGTGCAGCTCTCCAGACCCAAGCAATTGCTGGCCTGTAAATCAGGTCTACGGGGTGAGGCCTCACCCCACCTTGGGTGAAGCTCCTCACGGAGCTATAATTAATTTCAATGGTGAGTGCATTAAAATTATTGGGGTGGACAGCGTTTACTCGGTCGGGGATTGGGATGGAAACTCGTACGCTGACTGCACGGAATGCGACGGCGGAATGACTTGTAATAGTATCGTGGGTGTCGGCGTAAGCGCCTTAAGCTCTACTTGTGCTGTTGGGGGTCACATCACCTGCGGAACAAACTATAGCTTTGTTTTGCAAGGCGCTCCAGACCCTAACGTAACAGATTATTCCGGTAAAGTGTTGCGTATGATCTATGGGGGCACGTCATATTGCTGGAGTATTAACTCTGGCTTTGGGGCTAACGGCTCAGATGCCCACAACTTTTCCGGGGACTGGACAGTCGAATGCGGCGGGGCCTTTGTCGCGCTGCATGGGTCGTGCTTAGATTGTCAAAACGGGGTAGATGGAGAAACATGCCCGTGAGACAACAAGACTTAATCATAAACAATACATCTGTTGTTCTTAACACCGGCGAAGAGGGTAGGTGGATGGAGGATAATTTGATTATATTAAAAAACGACGCATCCGAAGAGGACATATCTTCTATAATTAACTATTTATATGATGAGGGTTTCATACAGGACAGAAGAATAGAATACAAAATTGCTTAACACTTCTTAATGATTTTACTTAGTTTATTTTTTAAAATTGTGTAATATTAAACGTGAGATATATGTCTTCATATGAAATATTTAAGCTGCTTGAGGGGTTGGATAAGGAATACCTAACTCAAGCTAAGGTAACTGACAGTATAGCTCGAAAAAAATACTGTCAAAAAGCCCACTTCGTGATCAGTAGAGTAAAGAAAGAGTTTAAAGAAAAGCTTGAAGAGAGGGCTTTATAATTATTAATAAATATTCAACCAACGAATAAGGCCTCCCACCAGCGATGCGCCACCTAAATCAAAGACGGGTAATGAATATAAAATATAAAAAAGAAGGGGATTTAATCCCTCATTACGACAAGCACGGATACTATTACTCTCCCATAGGCGGTAGTGTGGGGGAGAGCTTTGCTCAGAAATTTTTCGACGACTTGAGCGTTGACGTGGGCAATGTTAAGTCGGTATTGGACCTTGGCTGCGGCAACGGTAGGTTAAGTAGGCTATTGAAACCCTCCGTCCATTACGTCGGCGTAGACTATTCAAGTGTTCGTATAGACAATGCAAAAAACGCTTACCCGCAAAGACAATTCCACCTTCAAGACCTTCACGAATTCGTGGAGCTAAGCGAACTGGATTCTTACGATCTAATTGTCTGCATAGAAGTGCTTGAGCACTTGGAAGACCCTAGGTTATTGTTAGATACAATCAAACAGAAGAAAAATAACGACGCCCCAATCGTTGGAACAGTCCCGATCGACCTTCCCTATAAGGCTCACCTTCAGACATGGAAAACTGATGACGAGGTAATAAGCCACCTATCCCCTACCCTAATAGCAAGAAGGAAGGGCGAGAGCGCAATGAAGATGCCTCATTGGGTCTGTAAGTGGGAGTAACCCAAAAGCTCAAAAATAAGGCCCCCACCAGCGATACATCACTTGAACTTTATGTTATTCCTTTCGTGTTTCAGGCTTCCAGTCTGGCGGAAGGCCCCAGTCTTCCGGGGGTTTAAAGTTTGCTGGGATTTTCCACTTAGGTCTAAAAACAAAGTCTTTTAGGGGAACTTCCCGTTTGTCGGGCTTCCAGTACTCGCCGCCCCCATTCTTAAAATTAAAATAGACCTGAGTGACAACTTTGTTCTTCGGGTTGGGGGGAATAACGCGCACTAGTTTCAGTTCAAAAAGAACCGGATCTTCCGCGACAAGGCCCCAACGCTTACCGCCCTCATCGTCAAAGCCTAGGTGAGAAGGCATAATAACTGAACGTTTTTCCCCCTGCCTCATGTCAAGAAAGGCTTCGAGCCACCCAGACATGCAACGATTTCTCTTGAGTTGAACTTCGTGGCCTTTAACTTCGGCAAATTTATGTTCTTTAGTCCCCTGCAAGGTAAAGCCTGTCCAGTCACACTCTAGCGTATGGTGTCCAAGATGCCCGAACTCTTTGGTCGAGGTCGGTATTGATTTTATTTTGTCTCCTTCCCCCTCTTCCATGACGGTCCATGCCAGTCCTGATTCGGAACAAGAGAGTTTTCCCTCTGGGTTTCTTAGTGTATATAGGGTGCAGAGCAGGGCTGCTCCACTCATTCCCTCGGTTTTCCTAAAGGAATCCAGCGTTTTTTGAATTTTTTCTATGGGTACGTCGGAAAACTCTTGAGAGAGGGATGTAAGGCCCATCCAATATATGTCATCATACATATTATTTGTTAATGGTTTTAATTCTTTCTATTAGCTCAAACATTTTATTCTTCGGTAGGGAGTCTAGGGAGTTTAGGGTCTCCGCCTCTTCGTATTGTTCTTTGACCAGCTTCTTTTTAATTTGCTCAAAGTTCACGCCTTTTTCTTTCATTATTTGTTTGAGGAAGAACATGGGGGTGGATGTATTCTCTTCTGTTTCTTCGAAGAGAAGGTTTGTTCCCGTTGAAAGCTTGGTTTCTCCAAGCTCCTCCTTGGCAACGATATTAATTCTTAGGAAATTGCGCACACACCTAACAAACGCCCTGTTCTCTGCTATGGGGCCAAGAAAGTGTCTGGCAAAGCTAGCGGTGTTAGTGGGAGAGGCGTCTCCTATGGCTGAGAAGGTTACTGTTTGTCCTTCCGTTTCGTAATTGGGTGTCCATTTTATATTACACGTAGCTACGACATAATCTGAAGAAGGGCTGGTCACCGTGTAGTCTACGTTCGTGTATCCTCTGACTTGGGCAAGTTCTTTGATCCCTCCGAGTAAGATAATTAGCTGGTAGTCTTTGAGTTTGCTAACGTCTGTTTCGTCCGTGCGTTGTTTATTGGGTACAAGCCAGTTGTTTTTTACCATTTTTCTCCAGTCAATAAGGCCGTCTTCTGTGAAGATGTATTCTATGGAGCCATCAGAGATAAGCCCGTCGTCGTCTCGTGTGATTTTCTTTAGTTTACCCATACTTCAATTGTATGGGTTTTTTATTTTTTGTCAAGGGGTTTTTTCAGAATTTTAAAAAATGGCAAATCCTTAAGAAGTGTGGGGTGATCTTCAAATTTTGAGATAGCGTCTGCTTCTTGTGAGGCTAGCTTGTTTTTCCAAGCGTATTCGCTGGAGTAGATTACGCCTTTATCTATGAGTATCCTTGCTGATGAATAAAATAAACTATTTATATCCTCTTCCTTTAAGGCCCCTATTTCTTCCATGTTTTTAACTTTAAGGTTAACGATGGGGCCATAATCCATGTACCTTAACTTCTTCTTTGTAACAATCTTATCGTCTAGGTAGGTCAATAGCAGGGTCTCTATTGAAAGGTCACGTAAAAAGGACACGAACTCGGGGTCATCGTCTTCGTCGATTATGTAAAAAAAATGATCTATTTTCTTTCTCCATTGTATTAGTATCTCTTTGGACACTGGTTTGCTGCTGTAGATATCGTAGCGCGCTAAGGCTAGTTGTCTGGAAAGAAAATCTTCGTCATGATTTAGGTCCATTCTGATGGAGGCGTTCTCGCTATTCACGGTAAACGGCGGGTATTCATCCGGTACAAGGTCAATCATAATATCATTTGGATTATATAAATCACCGAAAAAAACAGATTCATATTCATAATCATAATTAAGATCAAGATTGTCGAGAATGCCTTTGGCTATCCGCTCTGGTTTTATCGTGTTGATCGTGTCAAGATCGTCCTCTACGTCAAACCAAGGCTTGCCCCCGCCCTTTTCGCTCTCTAGGTTAATCGTGTTGGAGGGTTTCCCCCAGTACGGTTTAACATTATTAATGTACATATTTGAATACAAGCAAACCAATTTCTTGCCGTAGTGGGAGGCCAAGTCCGTGAAGTAACTACTCTCCCCGAAGCACCCTAGGGAATGTCTTACTAGGTAGGCTGACTGATTGGGGTTGAATTTTTTTATTGGATATGTGCTGTTATATAGTTTAAGAGGGATTCTCGACAGGTGAATTATATTGATATTTTTTTCTTTGAGCTTGGGGTAGATGATATCTATAACTTCTTGATAGTGTTTGTATCTAAAATCAGCAAAAAGAATATATTTTTCAAATGGGAGAGAAAGGTATTGTTCATAGACATAGGGAATGTCTACCTTTGCTCCGCAGCTAAGCGCGTATGACTCTAAGATGTGCATTATTTTTTAAGGTCGTAGGCTATCTTGGTCTTGCCGTTGTGTGTGAAATTTATAATTTTTTGTGTGTTTATGTGCGGTAAGAAGGCTATCTCAAAGTATCCTTTATGCGTGCCCCTGCCTTCCAACCAAAAGATATTTTCCATTTGATCTGAGTATTGTATTACTTTATGCACGTAGGGGTTAGCGTCAAGCATGGAAAAGAATACTTTTTCTGTAGCAACATATAAATTATATTCTGGATATTGTTCTCTAATTGATTTGAATAGGCTTGTGGATAGGAAAACATCCCTTTCTGTTCCGGGCATTACATATAATATTCGTTTGCCTTTATCTTCTTTGGAAAGGGAGTCCTCTATGTTTATCTTTTTTCTCTCTTGCTTCTGGGAGAATTTATATTTCGTAAGTGGCGCTTCGTCTATGAACTCCTCAAGGGTTTTACCTATGGATTCTACGGAATAGTTTTCTAGCGTCCAGTCTCTCGCCATCTTTTCTCTCTTGGATTTTTCATCCTTGGGAAGGGAATATACTCCGTGTAGCCCTTCAGCTATGGACTCTGGGTAAGTCGAGGCTTTTATGAATTCTGTATCGGGCTCTCTGTATTCTGCCCAATCTAGGGGGTAAGAAAAGGCTTCTGGTACGCACATGTCTGTACCACAACTATAATTTGTAACAAGAGTTATCAGCTCTGTGAGCTTTGCTTCTTGTATGGGGATTTCTTGTCCTCCAGAGGTGAATGGGTGAACATACACATTCATTAGATTGTATATTTCGTTTAGCTGTTCTTCTGTAACTCCATTTCGGGGGGAGGCTGTAGAAAGCCCGTCTTTCTTGTTGCAGAATGGGCAGGGGGCCTTCTCTCCCAAGAAGTTATTCACCTCGTAGTTGCCGCACTGGCTACAAACATAGGTGCACAGTATCTCTTTTTTGTCTACCCCCAGTTCCTCCGCCCTCTCTAGGATGTCCCACCCCTCGGAGAAGGATGTATGAAGCAGGATCGCCGTGGGCCTTTTGGGTTCGTATTTTTCTTTCCAGATTTTGTAACCTTTAAGTAGGTTGGGTACTGACTTTCTCAGCTGATTTCTAAAGACGAAACCTAAAACGAATGTCTCCTCGGGAATGCGAAAAGATTTTCTAATGTTTTTCTTGTCTTCTTCTTTCATGTTAAAGAAGTATTTGCTTTCGAGTGGGCCGTGAAAGGTTTTAACATGGGCATGCCCTAGTCGGTGAAGCTCTTCTTCCGCAAAGTGTGACCAGACCCAAAAGTTTTTGACTTTTTTTACTATTTCTATAGTCTCAGGCATTAAGGGCAGGGAGTCTAGGGTGGTCCAAAAAGCTGAGGTAATTTTTTTAAACCAAGGTTTGCTGGCTGCAAAGTCTATTCCCCAGATGTCTTGAATTGCGATGTAAACGTCAGGCTTCTCCTCATAAACAACTTTGTCTAATCTGGTGAACCCATAGGAAGCCATCTTGGAGCCGTTCTTAATTTTGTTGATGTCGTCTAGCTCGAAGGGGTCAGTGGGTATTGTCCCTATTGATTTCCATGGGGTTCGAGAAAGGTCTGGGTCATCTTCTATTCTCCCGCAGCAATAGTGGACTAGGTCGTATTTATCTAACGAATATAGATAAGTAAGAATGGCCTTGGCGTTTCTGCCAAAGCCAGTCTTTGCTAGGCTAAAATCCGTTTGGATCAATACCTTCTTTCTCTTACCAGAGGTCATCGTCCGCTTCGTTTTCGTGGATTGCAGCTGGCTCTTTGGCCGCAAATTTTTTAGCTGCATATTTCTTAGAAGATTCTTCTAGCTTTAGGTCTGTTATCTCAAAGCTTCCACGCAGAAGGTAGGAAAGGTGTTCTTTGAGAAGCCTTAACTCAGAAAATGTAAATCCAATCACAAAGCTTGATTTCTCCGTAGAATCTTCCTTGGACTCCTTGGAAACCAGATAGGAAAAGCCCTTTTGCTCCCCATCCTTAACGTAAGGGGCAAACTTAAACTTTACAATCTGATTGCTGCCGTGATAGCCCGTTACTTCAGAGTTCCTCTCAATGGCGTCAATAAAGCCTGCGATTTCCGAGGGGCTATACTTGATGTTGACGTGCTTTGTCGGGATCTTTTTGTTCTTTTGGAAGGAGCCGATCCTTTTCCCGCTATCCCATGACTCTTGCTTGATCATGGTGGAGAAGAACGCGTTATCTCTCTTGTTTAAGTAAAAGGAGCAGGCTGACCCCGTTACTTTAGCGTTTGGCTTGTAGAAGTGTATCATATTTAAATTATAATTCTTTTTTTAGTTTTGTCAATCTTTTTATTCTTTAAGCACTGCTTATTGGAGCTTAATTAGATCGTCGTTCGGCTGAAACTGAGCCCTTTCGGGCACCCCTAAACCTTCCGTTCGTTGGGCGACAGAGATGCCGGTGTTGGTGGGGCTGAGTCGGCTCACTTTAACGCGACCGATTAGTTTGTTATTACGGAATACATTAAACTGATCCCCAACCTTGAAGCCATGGGCAGAGCCGCGATTCAGTAATAGGAAGCCATACTTGGGGTCCACGTTCGCAATTTTGCCAACCTTGCCATCGCGGGCTACCGTGAGTGGTTTCAGCTTCGGCTTCGCCGGTGTGGCTGGGTTTTTAGCTTTGTGTAGATCAGCCGTAAGCTTTTGAACTTGTTCCTCTAGCTCTACGAATTTGGCTTGTTTGGTAATTGCTTCGTTGGCCTTGTCTTGAAGGGCTTGACGCTCAGTAATCCAGCTTTGTTTTTCAACATTCAAGCCTTTGTTGTCCTGCTGCAGGTTTGCAAATGCCGCCTCCTTCTCTCTAGAATTCTTGGTAAGCTGGTCATGTTGGGCTTTCATGGCTTTATGTTCAGCGTCCTTGTCTGCAAATTTTTTACTTATGTCAACCTTTTCTGATTCGGCAGCGGTTAACTTAGCGCTGGCCTTGCTCGCTTCGCCTTCGGCGATGGCGATTGCGGTTACCAGCTTGTGCGCTTTGTTGGCCTTGGTGATTCCAAAGAAGACTCCTACAACAGCGGCGAGGATGTTTAGCCCGAGTATGATTTTTATTAGATTAGCCATTTGTGTTCCTTTCGGTTTCCATAAGTATAGCGAGTTTTTTAATTAAGTCAAGCTATTTTGTTGCAAATTACTCTTTTAATTCCGAAAGTTTTGTATAAATTTTGTTGCTTTGCACGGAGATTTGGTCTGCGAATACAACTTCGTCCTTTTTTACTCCTTTAACTATAACAATGTTGGCTTCTTCGGGGAACCCGTTGTTCGTTTGCTCACATTGCTCTAGCCTTTTGCTGAAGATCATGGTCTTCATGGTTGCCGTCTCGTCATCCACGAATAATTTCATATAATTATTGCCGTTCTTTGAGGAGGCGAAGTACGGCTTCTCTTGCACTGTGCCTATGAACAGAACCCTAGAGTCTACTGGTAGGTCTTCGATTTCTCTAACGCTCATGAATCCCGTCCTTTTTTCAGAGAAAATGTCCCTTAGGTTTTTGTTATGGGTGTATCCGAGCAGGGTCTTTTCGTAGAACCAGTTGGCGAACTGTTCTGATATTTTATTTTTCTTGTAGATTTCTTTGTATGGTTCTGACTTCCTTTTTATTGTATTGAATCTGGTTTCTTTTATGTGCAGTTTACCTTTGTCGTCTTTGGCTTCGGAAAGTTTTTTAACAACCTGAACCAAATCGAAATCAAATTGTTTTGAGTATCCCATGGCTAACAGTTTCTCTTTCTTGGTGAGGATGTTCCAGAGTTGGGCTTCGTATACTATTTTTGTTCTAGATTTTTTGAACCCCTCGAAAGTTCCTGCTTGTATAAGCGCAGAAAGAATTCCAATGGTTAGCCCTGACTCTTTGGCTCCTTCAAAAACTTCAAATTTGTTTGAGTATTCAGTTTTAAAGCTATCAAGCTTCTCTATGCTTTTGTCGGAGATGCCCTTGATGGATAGCAATCCGAACCTTATGTCTTCCCCTTCTACGTTGAAGTCCATCTCGGATTTTATAATATGAGGAGGGAGAAGTTTTATGTCGAAATAGCTCATCTCCTTTTGGATTTTTGATATTTCAGATATTGGGTCTGGCTCGTGTCTGGTCATCTTTAGGAGGCTGAGAAAAAATTGCTTGGGGTATTTAAATTTTAAGTAAATAGTAATCGCGCAGAGGGCACCGTAAGAAATGGAGTGAGACTTATTAAATGAATAATTTGCGGAGTCTTCAAGAATTTTCCAAAGAATATCCCCCACCTCTGGCTCGTTTTTGGTTTTTGTTTCGATCTTTTTCTTCCACTTTTTGGCTTCTTTAACTTTTTTCTTGCCCACGATGCGCCTAAGCATTTCGGCTTCGTCTAGACTGAATCCAACTTTGTTTGCCATCTGCATCAACTGCTCTTGGTATAGAGCAACGCCACCTGTCGATGACAAAATGTCATCAAAGAATGGGTGAACTGTTTCGTACTCTTCGCCATTTACATACGCTGCATATTGATCTACGAATTGTAATGCTCCGGGCCTAGCTAGAGCTAGCACCGCAGATAACTCTTCTAGGTTCTTGGGCTTTACCTTCTGGCAAACCCTATAGTTTGTCTCCGCTTCGATTTGAAAGAGGCCGTGAGGGGTTCGAAGGTCTTGTAGGTTCTGAAAAATCTCAGGAGAGGTTAGGTCAATGTCGTCGATGGAGATTCCTACATTTTTGCAAACGTCATTTACGACGGAGACCGCTCTCAGCCCTAGGATATCAAGCTTCACATTAAAAATGGAAACCCAGTTCATGTCGTACGAAGAAACAAAGCTCTTTTTGTCTGAGGTAATTTCTGTGGGGCAGGAGTCTGTTGTGTCGTGATAAGAAAGAGAAACGGCAGAGGGGTGAACCCCCTTGTTTTTGTTTAGGCTTCTTAGTTTTAGGGCTATGTTATACACTTCTTGGTTTTCGTCACACCAGTCCTTGAATTCTCCCCCTTCGTCGTAAGATTCTTCTAAGTCTTTAACTTGTCCGTACACTTTGGATATAAGAGAAGATATCTTGTTTACTTCTTGTTCGCTCATTTGGGCCACGACCTTTCCGCACTCTTTTATGAGTAGTTTTGTGCTAAGAGTGTTGAGGGTGAGTATCTTAGAGGTTTTGCCTTTGAATTTTTCTTCCAGATAGTCGAGTACCTTTTGCCTGTTATAGTAACAAATATCTAGGTCTACGTCCATCATTAGTGATCCGTCTAGATACGTGATGCCATCCACAATGGTTTTTTTCGCTCTGATTTTCGAGATAAACCTTTCAAAGAACAATCCATATTTAAGAGGGTCTATCTTTGTCACCCCTATTAAGTACAGTATGAGGCTTCCCGCTGCGCTTCCTCGCCCTATTCCGGTGGGTATATCGTTTTGTTTGCAAAAATTAATTACGTCCCACACGAGTAGTAAGTAGTCTACAAACCCCAGTTCTTCAACCGTTTTAAATTCGCGCTCTAGTCTTCGTTCGTATTGAGGCTTGTGTTTCTTGTGAATGTTGCCTCCTATTCCTTGCATCCCTTGATCGCAGAGGGCCCTTAGGAATTCTTTATTGTTTACAGATTCGCTCACGAGAATTTTCCTTTTCTGCTCGTTGCTTATCTCGAACGAGGGGAGTCTTACCCCGTGAAGGTTTAACTCTAGTTCTTCGAATTGTTCTAAAAAGTTCATATTATTTCTCCACTAAAAAGTTCCCCATGATTAATGCGTCTGCACCAGATTCTTTCCAAGTTTTGATTGCGTCCATTGGGGAATTAACAATAGGTTCGTGCCAAAGGTTAAAGCTTGTATTTAATACTACAGGTATACCAGTTCTTTTTTTAAATTCAAGTATTGTTTCGTAAAAAATTGGGTTAGTTTGTTTATATACGGTTTGTGGTCTGCACGAGCCATCTACATGGACGACCGCTGGAATTTTTTCTTTGTACTCTTCTTTGACTTGGGTAGCCATAAGCATAAATGGGGAATGGTGCTTGCATTCAACCACCTCGTGGTAATCATCTTCTAGTATGCTGGGGGCTAGGGGCCTCCAAGGCTCTCTGCCTTTAAGTTTGTTAATTTTATGCAAATTTTCAGACTCGATTGGGTTTGCCAAAATGCTTCTGTTGCCTAGCGCCCTTGGCCCCACCTCTGCCCTGCCTTGAAAAAAGCAAACTATTTTGTTGTCCGATAGGAGTTCTGCGGCCGAAACAGAAGGGTCCACCTCTTTAAAGCTGAGTCGGTTGTTTATTAGGGCCAACCTTATTTCGTCTTGAGTATATTCTTTACCCCAATAAGCGTGGGGGAATCTGGCTTTTGCAAATTTCCCGTATTTCTCCCAGTAAGCCAACAGCGCTGCCCCGAGCGCCGTACCGGCGTCGTGCGAAGCGGGTTGTATAAAAATGTTGTCAACAAAGTCTTGAGAAGCTAATGACCCGTTAGCCGTACAATTAAGCGCCACCCCTCCAGCTAAGCAAAAATTAGGGCAGCCAGTTTCTTTGAGAGATTTCTTTGCGGTCCTAATGAGGAAATCGTTGTAGTAAGACTGAAGGGTGTGAGCTAAGTTTTTGCCCTCGCCGGACAAGGGGTCAACGGAGGCTTTGGGTTCTTTTTTGCCGTAGTAATCCATTGATAATGTCCAGCCTCTTTTGTTAAAGAATTTTTTATATGCCACGTTGTCTGGGCAACCCGTCTCCCCCTTTGAAAAGAGGGGGAGTAAATCTTCGTCTAGGTTTCCATAAGCTGCTAGGCCCATGGTTTTCCCTTCTCCTGAGTGCCTTCTGAAACCCAAGATATCTGTTACATCTTCGTAGAGCGTTCCCCAAGACGAGCCACACCCGATTACTGTTGACGGAAAAGGTGTGTTTTCGCTGGCATTTGTTATGCTGTATAAATCGGAAAAAAATCCCTCGCTGTGACCTAGCCAACCCACCGAGTCATCTCCAGCGCCATCTAAGGAATAGCAGTTGGAGCTCCTAAAGCCAGAGCACATAAAGGCAGAGGCAACGTGAGAAACGTGGTGGTTATAAAGCTTAACGTCTGCCGTTATGTTTAAAGAAGCTAAGCCCTCTTTTGTTTTCTCGTGGTAGGGTTCTGTGTGGATGTTTCCGGCTGGGTCGTTCCCGCAATAGTTTTTGTTTTGGAAACCAACAGCAACCAAGTCAATATCTTCTGCTCTCAGTCCTGACTTGTCTAAACAAAACCAAATAGCATTTTTGGGGAAAGAGTGCTTTGCGTGCTTATCTCTTGTAAATCTTTCTTCTTCGGTGAAAGCTATCAATTCGCCATCAGAGATGATGCATGCCGCCGTGTTCCAGCTTATTGGGTGTGTTAGTCCTAGTATGTTCATATTTCCATCATCCATTTTATTTTGTTCCACACTTTTAGGTTTAGCTCTAAGTCTACAACGGCGTCGTGAAGCATGGCGTAGTTGTGTTTAATGTCGAACTCCTTACCTAGGGCAATGAGGCTTGTTTTCATGCCCTTGCGCCTTTCGTGAAGCATCTTGTATTGGTATGCTAAAAAATCATCACCTTCTTTATAGGAAATCCCACACTTTACGCCTCTGGCAATGCACATGGTGTCAATAATTTTGGGGAGTAGGTGTTTGTAGTCCTTTCCCATGGACTTGTAGTATTCTTTGATTAAGTATATGTCGAAACCAAGTATGTTGTGTCCGAGAATATAGTCGGCGTTGTTCATCCAGTCCTCCATGGTGGGGAAAATTTCGTCATAGGGTATCGCTCGCATTAGATACTTCTTCATGTCAAATCTGGTTATTCTTGCCGCCTCTTTGCTGACCTTGATATCGTCTGGCCATTTAATGTAGAAATCTTTTTCGTCTATCTTTTTTCCGTTGACGGATTTTATCATGCCCACCTGCCAAGGTAGGTTGTGGCAAAAGTTCAAGCATAGATTGCATGTTTCGAAATCTATAAAAGTATAAACTTTGTCTTTATCAAATCTTAGTAAATGGTCATCCATATTTTATAACCTCAATGTGTTCTTCGTTTCCTTTATGCGGAATGAAGGCGTTCTCTCTGCGCGTCTTACCTTTGTAGTCGTTAACGCTATAGTACGTTTGGGTGTTTTGTACGTTGTAGTCTATGTAAAACCTTCCCGTTGTGTCTGTCACTCTAAATTTTACAATGCATTTGTCGTGGGGAATGTTTAGGAATATGTACGAGTATATTTTCTCTTTTATGCTGCGTTCTTTTAACCACTTTAGTTTCCATCCCGTTATTAGGTAGCCCTCTGGGTCAGAGGTAAACTTTTCAAGGGTGAAGGGGGTTTTTGCGTCCCTATTCCAATAGGTTCTTGTTTTGATCTCGCACACCCCGTGTAGCTTTCCGTTTCTATATATAGTGCCATCGTCATGGCTGGTCTTGTCCTCGGGTCGAGTAATCTTGATATTTAATTTTTTGGCCAAGATATCCTTGACGTCAAGTTCTTTGGTTATGGCCTCTTTGCCTTTCGTTGTTTCGCAATCAAGCATGGGCCATCTCCTTCCAGCTTTCTAAACAAAATTCATCACTTGTCATGTGATCTATGTTCGGTTTGTCTAGGGTTGCTCTTTTATTTATGCAGCGGAATGTTAGGTACGCTTTAAAGTCTTCTTTTCTGTTGTAATATATGCTTTTGGTTTTTGTGATTTTATTTTTCTTTCCGTTCGAGGTGATTTTATTTACGGCTTTTAGGATTAAACTATCGAAAGGGATGCCGTTGTCTTCCGTAAAAAAAACCGGGTCTGTAAAGCTAAACTCCGGAACGCAAAGGGCGTTTTCTAAAAGGTTTCTATGAACAAAGGAGTCGTAGAAGGGGATGACCAAGGAGAGCCCCTCTTCGTTCCAGAGCTCTTTAAGGCTTGAGTAATCTGTTCTTGGTTCGTAGTAAAAACCGTCTCTGGCTGCTTGAGAATATATCTTAATTAATGACTTGTACCCCTTGGAGTTTTTTACGAAAATTACTATTTTGTTGTTGGTTTTTAGGGACTGTTCGTTCTTCTGCGTAATGTCGTCACAGATGGTGATTCTTAGCCCGAAAACGAGTTCTAAGCCGTGTTGTCTGGTGTTTTGGTATGCTTGTAGGAACCCGCTCATACTGTCGTCTACGAGCACTAGGCGGCTTAATTTGGAGTTTTTACATAAAGCCAGACAGGACACCGGCGCGTTGTTCGGCTCTTCTAGGTTGTCTTCAAGGGTTAGTATCGACTTGCCTAAGCTGTAATGAGATTTGAACAGGGGTAAAACGTTTTCCATTCCATCTATGGTAAGGGTTTTTTTGTTTTTGTCAAGCCTAGAAGTTAAAGGGGTCGTCGTCTGTTTGTGCGTGGGCTGGGCAGCCTTCGTACTTCTTTATCACAATCTTCTGATCTTTTTCGGGGGCAAGGACATCTTTGTTGAGCGAAGACTTTATGACGTTGTTGTCTTTGTCTACGACGGCATAGTAATTAAACTCTTCTAGGTATGGGCATTTCCAGTGAGCTCCTGCTTTACAGAAAAACCTAGTGTGGGCTTTGTCTTTGGCGTAGTTGGCCATTGCGTCCTTCTCAGTAAAGTTGTTGATTCTTTCGTATACGTACCCCATGTACTCTTCGAACCCCTTAATTTGAGCTTCAGATATTTCTACCTCTTGAGAGGGTTGGCGGGGAAATTTTAAAAACAGAAACTCTACAATCGTACGGGTGTTTTTCGGGTGCATTTTTTTAGCAGCAAGGGTGTAGGCCATGGCCTGTACGTTTGCCGCTAGGTCTTCTTTGGAAAATTTTCTTTTACTGGATTTGTAATCAACAATTTTAACTTTATCTTTATATTTTATTTTTTTATCTATGAAGCCTCTTATCTTATATTTGGGGTCTTTGCTTTCTAGCGTAAAGTCTATCTCTGGTCTA
>Ga0302119_10000527_pt1 | contig 17288 bp, 14 predicted proteins | sample AG5_Tmax_MG_FD_203114 | JGI IMG/M metagenome (GOLD analysis project Ga0302119, IMG submission 203114) | Marine microbial communities from Western Arctic Ocean, Canada - AG5_Tmax | ecosystem: Environmental > Aquatic > Marine > Oceanic | place: Canada: Western Arctic Ocean | collected 2017-10-01 | reverse complement strand
ACAAGAGGCACTGGCCGGCATCGTAGCCCTCTCCACCTACATCGCGTGCGATGCCAACCTGGACGAAGAGCGCAGCCCCGCCAACCACGAGATACCCATCTTCCAGGCCCACGGCAGCATGGACCCCATGGTTCCCATGGCCCTCGGTCAGGCAGCTCGGGAGCGTTTGGAGGGATTGGGATACAGCGTCGACTGGCACGACTACCCCATGCAGCACCAGGTCTGCACGGAGGAGATCCAAGCTCTGGGTGCCTGGCTCCAAGAACGCTTGGCGTAGGCGCCTCTGGGGGGCCTCTGAGGGAGTTCATGGGGCCCCGCCGCTAGCCCCGCCGCTGGGCCCGCAACTGGGCCCGGATTCCTCTGCACTTTTACCTCAGGGCATTGGACGCAGCCCGCGGGGAGGCCTATAAAGCATTTCGTCGATTTCAGGAAAACCTGAACTTCATGGCGAACCCCCGCCTCCCGCCACCAACGCATGCCCCCCGAAGCACAATCCGCAGAGGCCGCCGAGGCCGCAGAGCAGCCCGAAATCGAGGCCGCCCTCCCCGTTCCCGTCCTCGACGCCGAACTGCGCGCGGAATTGCCCACCTTCGAAGTCTTCTTTAAAACCTTCGGGTTCAGGCGCATCCTGGGCCGGGTCTGGGGCCTGCTAGTCCTCAGCGACCGCCCCCTGAGCAGCAAAGAGATCGCCGTGGAGTTGGCCATCTCCCAAGGTGCTACGAGCACGGCCGTCAACGAGTTGTCCGAGTGGGGAGCCATCACCTCAGCCTTCGATAGCACCCGCCACTGTCACCTACACCGCGCCGTCGGCAACACCATGAGTATCGTGGCTACGGTTCTCCGCCGGCGTGAGCAGGTGGTCTTCGAACAGTTCAAGGCGGGCGCCGAACGCATCCTCACCCATGTGGAGAAGCGCTACGGCAAGGCCGACCCGCGCGTAGTCACCCTGCGCTCCATCATTTCCTCTTGCGAGATCGGCGAGGCGATGATGCAGTTGATCCTGAACGCCGTGGGGACCGCCCTAGGAGATGAGGCTAGCCTCCTATCCAAAGCCGTCAACCGCGCCCTGAGAGTGGGCATGTCCGTGCCGGCCAAAATCCTCTCCAAGAAGGAAACGGGCCCGCAAGAAATCGAAGCCGGCGAGGAGAGCACCCATGGTTGACCTCCCTCGCGTTGTCATCACGGGTGTGGGGCTCACCAGCCCGAACGGAAATTCCCTCAACGAGTACCGGCAGAATCTGCTGGCCGGTGTGTCGGGAGTAGAGGCCTACGAGATCCGACACTTCGGACCCACCGTAGCCGGAGTCTGCCACTTCGACACGGGACGCCACCAGACTCGCAAGTCCCTACGCCGCGGCACGCGCGCGGGCTCCATCGCCGTTTACTGCGCCCAAGAATCCCTGCAAGATGCCGGGCTCTCCATGGAAACCATCGAACCCTCCCGGGTGGGCGTTTACGTGGGCACCACAGAACACGGGAACGTGGAGACGGAGCAACAAATCCATGAGGTTGCCCAGTACGGCTTCGACCTCACTTTCTGGTCACACCACCACAACCCACGGACAGTGGCCAACAACCCCGCCGGAGAGGTCACCCTCAACCTGGGCATCACGGGCCCCCACTACTGCGTGGGCGGAGCCTGCGCCGGGGGCAACCTGGGTCTGATCCAGGGCATGCAGATGCTACAGCTGGGCGAGGTGGACCAGGCCCTGGCCGGGGGCGTGTCCGAGAGCATCCATACCTTTGGCATCTTCGCCAGCTTCAAGGCCCAGGGTGCCCTAGGCTCCCATGCCGATCCGACCCGCGTCTCGCGCCCCTTCGACAAGGATCGCAATGGCATCGTCGTCAGCGAGGGCGGTTGCCTGTTCACCATGGAACGCCTGGAGGACGCCCAACGCCGAGGTGCGCGGATCTACGCGGAGGTCGTCGGGCACCACGTGAACTCCGATGCAACGGACTTTGTCCTGCCGCTACCTGAACGCCAGAACCAGTGCATGCGAGCCGCCGTAGCCAAGGCTGGGCTGGAACCTGGGGAGATCGACCTGGTCAACACCCACGCCACCTCCACCCCCCAGGGCGACGTGCAGGAATGTGAGGCCGTACGGGCAGTCTTCGGCGACTCGCCGAACACGCTGGTCAACAACACCAAGAGCTACATCGGACACACGATGGGCGCAGCCGGCGCCCTTGAACTCGCTGGCAATCTGCCCTCCCTCACGGATGGCATCGTGCACCCTTCCATCAATGTGGATCACCTCGATCCTGACTGCGAGCTGCGCGGCCTTGTCCTGGGCAAGCCGCGTGAGACTCAAGGCATTAACACCATTCTGAACCTGTCGTTCGGGATGCTCGGTATCAACTCCGCCGTGCTCGTGAAGGGCATGGCCTGATCTTCTATTCCCCGCGCAAGAGCGCACCCCAAACCATGACCCACGAAGAAATCGTCCAGGCCGTCAAGGACATCATCCATACCATCGCCCCCGACGAAGAGATCGGCGGGTTGAATCTGACGGACCCCCTGCGGGATCAGATCGAACTGGATTCGATGGACTTCCTCGACATCGTCATGGAGCTCCGCAAGCGTTACGGCGTGCAGGTTCCCGAGGATGACTACAAGGAGCTGGCCACTCTCCAAGGCTGCGCGGACTACCTAGCGCCTCATCTAGCCGACCACGAACTGGTCACCAACGCCTGAGGCCCTTCGGCCCCACTTCCCCGGGGTCTTGCCACCGTCCTGCGATGACCGCCTCCACGCCTTACGACACGATCCTGATCGGGGCGGGCATGAGCGGCCTCGCGGCGGGCATCCGCCTCGCCCAGTTCGACCAGCGAGTCCTGGTCCTGGATCGCCACTATCTTTGGGGCGGACTGAATTCCTACTACAAGCGCAAGGGAAGGCGCTTTGACGTGGGATTGCACGCCCTGACGAACTTCGTCCCCAAGGGCACCCGCGGCCGGCCACTGACACGCATCCTGAGGCAACTGCGCATACCGTACGACTCCCTCCGACTCGGGGAACAGCGCGGCTCCCGGAGCGTGGTGGGCGATACCGACCTGCACTTCGGCAATGACTTTGAACTGCTACGCAGCGAAGTGGCCCGCCAGTTTCCATCCCAGGCAGCGGCCTTCGACGCCATGGCGCACGAATTGGAAACCCTGCCCTTCGACGTGCCGGAGGGCCAAGAGAGTGCGCGGGCCTACCTGACCCGGCATCTCGGGGAGGCACGCCTCGTGGATCTGCTGCTCCTGCCGATTCTCTTCTACGGGTCGCCGACGCCCAGTGACGTCGACTTCCCCTCCTTTCTCGTGCTCTGGAAGAGTCTCTATGAGGAGGGTTTTGCGCGACCGGCAGGGGGTATCCGGCCCCTGCTCGATGCCCTACGGGCGCGCTACCTCGAGCTGGGAGGCGAACTGCGCATGAAAGCAGGCGTTGCCGAAATCCTGCATGAGAACGGCCGGACCCAAGGGGTTCGCCTCGACGACGGGACCGAGATCCTATCGGAGCGCGTGATCTCATCCGCCGGCAGAGTCGAGACTCTATCCCTGTGCGGAGAGACTCTTGCCTCTACATATGGTCCCGAACACGCGGGCCGCATGACCTTCGTGGAGAGCACGACGCTACTCGACCAACCGGCGCCGGACCTTGGCTGGACCGACACGATCGTCTTCTTTAGCCAAGGCGAGCACGCGATTTACGAGGAGCCTCAAGAGCCCGTCTCCTTTGCCAGCGGCGTCATCTGCTGCCCAGAAAATTACGCGGATCAAGTGCCCGAATCCGAGGGCGTCCTACGTCTAACCCTTATGGCCAACGCAGAGCGCTGGAAGGCCATGACGCATGAGGAGTACGTGGCCGCCAAGGAGCAGGCCTGGGCCAAGGGGCTCGAAACGGTCTCCCTGTACGGCCCCGATATCCGCGAGCAGGTAGTGGCCAAGGACGCCTTCACGCCACGCACGATCGAGCATTTCACGGGACACCTCAACGGCGCCGTCTACGGCTGCCCTCATAAGGACAAGAGCGGCACCACCCCCCTTGAGGGGCTGTTCCTGTGCGGCACGGACCAAGGCTACCTAGGTATCATCGGCGCCATGCTCTCTGGCGTTGCCATGGCCAATCGTCACGCTCTGCTGCCCGCCTAGAATCATGAGCCGTTCCACCCACTACTTCACCGGCAGCCGCGACGGCAAGCGGCCTTCCTCCGGCGACGCCCTCGACAAGGCCAAGGATCATTATGACGTGGTTGTCGTCGGATCGGGGCTGGCGGGACTGACGGCAGCCAACATCCTGGGCCGCGCCGGGCACTCCGTCTGCGTCCTCGAGCAGCACTACAATTTCGGTGGCATGGCGACCTGGTTCAAGCGCCGCGGCGGACACGTGTTCGATATCTCCTTGCACGGATTCCCCATCGGCATGAAGAAGACCTGTCGCAAGTATTGGGGCACATCGATCTCGGATCGCATCGTGCAACTCGAGGGCGTGCGCTTCGACAATCCGCAGTTCCAATTCAACACCACGTTCACGCGCGAGGATTTTACCCACAAGCTCGTCGATGTCTTCGGCTGCGCCTCAAGGACGGTTGAAGCCTTCTACGAAACGCTGCGCGCCATGAACTACTACGACGACGACGGCCGCACCACGGCCGAGTTGTTCGAGGAGTTCTTCCCCGGCCGAAACGACGTGCACCGTCTGCTGATGGAGCCCATCAGCTATGCCAATGGCTCCACCCTCGACGACCCAGCCATCACCTACGGGATCGTCTTCTCGAACTTCATGTCCAAGGGGGTCTACACCTTCACAGGCGGGACGGACCTGTTGATCCGCGAGATGCGCGCCATCCTGGCCCGCAACGGAGTGGATGTATTCGGTCGCAGCCAAGTGGATGAGATCACCGTGGAGCACGGCCGAGTGCGGGGAGTGCGAGTGGGAACCCGCGAGATCCGGGCCGAGACGGTAGTCTCGAATGCGGGGCTCAAGGCGACGATCGAACGACTCGTGGCCCCCGATCACTTCGACGACGCCTGGCTCGACGCAGCCAAGCAGACGCAACTCAACTGCTCCTCAACCCAGGTCTACATGGGGCTGGGACCCGGGGAAGATCTGCCTTGGATCGCGGATCTATTCTTCACGAGCACCCGTCCCGAGTTCGATTCAGCGAGCCTGGCGGACCTGCACGGGCAAAGCCGCACATTCAGCTTCTACTACCCCAAGGTGCGCCCCGGTACCGGCCGGCACACGGTGGTGAGTTCGATGAACGCCAACTGGTCGGATTGGGCGGATCTTTCCGAGTCGGACTACGCCGCAGCCAAGGCGCGGCTTGAAGAGGACACCCTCAAGGCCCTCGAAGTCCACGTGCCCGACATCCGCTCGAAGGTCACCCACCTGGAGTCTTCGACCCCGCGCAGCTTCGCCTTCTACACCCAGCACACCGGCGGTGCCTCTTTTGGCACCAAGTTCGAGGGCCTGCGCTATTCCATGGAGTTGCCGCAACAGATCGAGGGACTCTATCACTCCGGCTCCGTTGGCATCATCATGTCCGGCTGGCTGGGAGCCGCCAACTACGGGGCCATCACGGCCAACAAAGTCGACGCACGCATCGCGTCCCTGGCCGCCGATGCGGCCCCTACTTCATAGGTACCCATGAGATTCGAAGACCAACATGCCGTAATCACAGGTGGCACTCGCGGACTGGGACGCGCCATGAGCTTGGCCTTCCTGGCCGAGGGCGCCCACGTGCACGCTACATATTTCGGTAACGACGAGGCTGCCGAGGCCCTGCGCGAGGCTGCAGGCGATAGAGCGGAGCGTCTGCACCTGTCCAAGTTCGACGTGGCCGACCACGCGGCCTGTGCTGGATTCTGGAAGGAACTCGAAGATACGGAGGTCTCCATCCTCGTGGCCAACTCCGGGATCCGCCGGGACGGGATCGTCGCCAGCATGTCCCCCGAGGACTGGCAAGCCGTGATCGATACAAACCTCACGGGAGGTTTCAATATGTCCAAATTCGCCGTGCTCAACATGATGCGCCAACGCTACGGCCGCATAGTCTTCATCACTTCACCCGCCGGCCGTTTCGGCTTCGAAGGCCAGGGTAATTATGGCGCTTCCAAGGCGGGGCAGGTGGGCTTGATGCGCTCGCTCTGCAAGGAGGTGGCCAAGCGCAAGATCACGGTCAACTGCGTCTCCCCCGGATTCATCGCCACGGAACTCCTCAACGACCTACCCGAGGAGCTCGCCGCTGCCCACAAGAAGAGTGTGCCCATGAAGCGCTTCGGCGAGCCCGAAGAGGTCGCTGACGCAGTGCTCTATCTGTCCTCGAAAGGCGCCTCCTACATCACGGGTAGCGTCCTGGAGGTCAGCGGTGGCCTCTAGTACCGAACGCGCAGCCATTGAAGCCCTGCTGCCCCACCGGGATCCTTTCCTGTTCGTGGACCGCATCGCAGACCGGGGAGACGACTGGATCGAGACCGAGTGGCACGTGGCCGAGGATCTGGACGTTTTCCGAGGACATTACCCGGGCAACCCGGTCCTGCCTGGAGTCCTCATCAGCGAACACTGCTTCCAGAGCGCGGCCCTGCTGGTCGGTAATCTGACGGGTGAGGATGCCGCCTCCGGCGTGCCAGTCCTGACCCGCATCGAAGACGCGCGCTTCCGCCGCATGGTGCGTCCGGGACACAACCTGCACACCCGAGTGGAGCAGACCGATCGGCTGGCCAACGCCTGCTGGTTCACCGCCCAAGTAACCAGCGAGGAAGGCAAGGTCGCGCGCCTCGCCTTTGTCCTGGCCATGGCCGAAGGAGACAACCGATGAGCGATCCCCTGCAATTGGCGGGCAAGACCGTATTGGTCACGGGCGTAGCCAATAAGAAGAGCGTGGCTCTACACATAGGCCGCGCACTCCAAGCAGCCGATGCCATCCCCGTCTGGGTGGTGCGCACAGAAGAGCGCCGTGAATCCGTGGCCGAGGTACTGGCCAAAGCCGCGCTCCGCGGCGACATCTACGTTTGCGATGTGCGCCATCAGGAACAGATCGAAAATCTGGCAAAGGACCTGGCCAAGGATCACCCGCGCCTTGACGGCTTCGTGCACTCCATCGCCTTCGCCGATTACTCGGACGGTTGGAAGCCCTTCCACGAATCTCCGAAGGCAGCCTTCCTCGAGGCCGTGGACGTCTCGGCCTTCTCGCTCGTCAATCTCTCCAACGCACTCAAGGATCTGTTTACCCCGGACGCCTCGGTTGTGACGATCTCCATCTCGACGACAACCATGGCCGCCGAGAATTACGGCTTCATGGCTCCGGCGAAGGCGGCCCTCGACTCAGCCGTCATCTTCCTGGCCAAGTCCTTTTCCGCCTTCTCCAACGTGCGCTTCAACGGCGTGCGCGCAGGTCTGCTCAAGACTTCGTCTTCCGCCGGCATCCCCGGTTACGCCGACTCCTACCTGCACGCTGAAAAGGCCACGCTGCGTGGCCGGGGCCTGGAAACCCGCGAGGTCGCAGACACCGCCCTATTCTTGCTCTCTCCGCTCTCAAGCGGAATCAACGCTCAAGGCCTCGTCGTCGACGCAGGCATGAGCGTGAATCACTTCGACGAAAGAATCGTGAATGGCTGAGGTGCGTTGGCGCCTCAGCAGAGACTCAGTGCGCGATGGCCGGTGGACTGTAGGGCTGCAGCACGGCGCACAAGACCGTTAGGGTCTCGGTGTACTCGCCATCCTTTAGTTCGAACCCATCCGGCACGTCCTGGATCTCCTCTATGAAGGCTGGATCCTCGAAGTAGTAGTCCCGGAACGGTCCGCGACTGGTGGCCAGAGCGCGTACGGCATAACCGTTCTCTTCCAACCGCCGGATGCTCTTGGCCGTGTCCGCCATGGACGACTGAACGAAGACCAGGGTCCCGCCAGGATTCAGACGCTTGTAGGAATCGAGAATGAGCGAGTCGATGAAGTAGCGCCTGTTTTGCTTCCCGCTAACCATGAAGGGCGGATTGGTGACGAGTACGTCGAAACGACCCTCAGTGGCAAGCCAATCGGCAGCCCGGTATTCAATGTTGGGTTCCGGCCAAGGCGATTCCATATTGCGCTCCACGTTGGAACGCGTTGTTTCCAAGCGCTCCGTGGTGATCTCCGTGGCCACCATGGAGGCGGCCTCCTGACGGAGCAGCAAGATGGTGTGGTTCCCCACGCCGGCACCCAGTTCCAGAACACTCTTGCCGCGCACGAGGTTGTTCTCTGCCAGAGCCAGGGCCAGGAGCTGGCCGTGGGGCGTGGGTGACCAGTCGTTGTCGCCGCCCGACAGGTCCATTTTCAAAATCTCGTTCGGATGGGAATCATTCATTCTGCGCCGCAGTCTAACAGGCCGTGGCCAAGCCACCTATCCAGGCAGGTAAAGTCCTCGCTACCTCAGCCTCTCAGGCCAGTACCGGCCAGGGCACCCTGCCGTGCACATCGGTCAGGCGGAATTCACGACCCTGGTAGGGGTATACCAGGCGCTCATGGTCTATCCCCATCAGATGCAGGATCAAGGCCTGGAAGTCGTGCACGTGAACGCCGTCCCGTGCAACGTTGTAACCCAGGTCGTCCGTCTCGCCAAAGGAGAAGCCGGGCCGCATGCCTCCTCCCGCCATCCAGGTGGTGAAGCAACGCGGGTGATGGTCACGACCAAAATTGTTGGCGGTCAGCTTCCCCTGGGAGTAGCTCGTGCGACCGAACTCACCGCCCCAGATCACTAGGGTGTCCTCCAGCAAGCCGCGGCGCTTGAGGTCCGTCACCAGTCCGGCAGAAGCCTGATCGGTCTCCTTGCACTGGGTGCGGATGGCCCCCGGCAGATTTCCATGCTGGTCCCAGCCCTGATGAAACAGCTGCACGCAGCGCACGTCGCGCTCCAGCAGGCGACGCGCCAGAAGGCAGTTGGCTGCGTAGGTGCCCGGATTCCGAGCCTCTTGGCCATACAGGTCAAAAACCTCGTCGGGTTCATCGGAGAGGTCCGTGGCTTCGGGTACGGAGGCCTGCATGGCGTAGGCCAGTTCATGCTGAGCCATGCGCGATGCAATTTCCGGATCTCCTTCCCGCTCTCCCTGCAAACGGTAGAGCTGACCCAAAGTGTCAAGCATGCGTCTGCGCGTACCCCGATCCACACCGGGAGGATTGCTCAGGTAGAGGACCGGGTCTCCCGAGGAACGAAATTGAACGCCCTGATGTTGAGAGGGCAGGAAACCCGAACCCCACAGCCTTGCGTAGAGAGGCTGCCCTCCCTTGTTCTTGGTGATAAGGATGCAAGAGGCTGGCAGATCCGGATTGCTACTTCCGAGGCCGTAAGAGATCCAGGCGGGCAGAGAGGGCCGGCCGGACAACTCTGAGCCGGTCTGTACAAAGGTCACCGCCGGGTCGTGGTTGATGGCGCTGGTGTTCATCCCCTTCAAGAACGTCAGATCATCGGCGATGCCCGCTGTGTGCGGCAGAAGCGAGCTGATCCAAGCGCCGCTTTGACCGTGCTGAGCAAACTCAAATGGTGAACCAGCGAGGGGCAGGCTCGACTGATTACCACTCATGCCCGTCAGGCGCTGGCCCTTGCGTACGCTCTCGGGAAGCTCCTCTCCGTTACGCCGCACCAGCTCAGGCTTGGGATCGAAGAGGTCCAGATGGCTGGGGCCGCCGCTTTGAAAAAGGAAGACGATGCGCCTCGCCCGAGGAGCGTGGTGCAAAACGAAAGGAGACCGGGTCGCGTCAGGCACGCGCGCCCCTCCCAAAGCCAGAGAGCCCCCACCCAGTCCGGCGGCGGCGAGCATTTCCCGGCGTGTCAGTCCCGTGGAACTCATCGCAATGTCACCGCCTCATCCAGACTCATGAGCGTGTGCGCCACGATGGTCCAGGAAACAACTGCGGATGCATCAAGCTCCGGCCGAAAGGGCTTGGCCCCCACCGCCAGCAAGGCCTGCATGCCCTCGGGGTCGGCAGCATAACGCGCGCCCATATCTTCGAGCAGGTCATCCATCCATTCAATCTCCTCCTCAAGGGGTGAACGGTTCAGGACAATCCGGAACAGTCGCTCCATGCGTCTAGACACATCCTCCCCCTCGCCAACAATCCGCTCGGAGAGAACTCTCGCCGCCTCCACAAACTGAGGGTCGTTGAGCATCACCAGCGACTGCAACGGTGTGTTGGTCGGCCGGCGCCGCGCGACACACACATCTCCTTTGGCCGCGTCCAAGATCATCATGTAGGGCGGCGGCGAGGTGCGCTTCCAGATGGTGTAGAGGCTGCGACGGTAGAGCCCGTCCCCCGTGTCCGGGTGATAGGCCGATCCCGATTTCTCCTGCCACAGACCGGCCGGCTGATAGGGCTTCACGCTAGGTCCGCCGAGCTTCTCCACCAAGAGGCCCGCCCGAAACAGTGCGCTATCCCGCAGAGTCTCGGCGTCCATGCGCTGTGAGGGGAAACGCGACAGCAGCGCCCCCTCTGGATCGGTGGACCGCACATGATCCGTGGTGCGCGAGGACTGTCGATAGGTGGACGAAAGGACGATTCGCTTCTGGAGGGCCTGCACATCCCAGCCCGAGTCGATGAACTCGAGGGCTAAAGCGTCGAGCAATTCAGGGTGGCTGGGGAGCGCGCCCTGGGTTCCAAAGTCCTCCGGCGTGGCAACAATCCCACGCCCGAAGAGACCCTGCCAGAGGCGATTGACCGCCACCCGTGCCGTAAGCGGATGCTCGGGGTGTGTGAGCCAGCGGGCGAGGGTCAAGCGATTGAGGGGTGCCGAGGGGGGCAACTTGGGTCCGATGGCTGTGGGAACCCCACGGGTCACAACTTCGCGAGGACGCTCGTAGCTGCCCCGGTCGAGGCGGTGCACCACCCGCTCTTGCGCCATGTCCTCCATGGTCATGATCTGACGCACGCCGTCACGCAGCCCATCTCTGTGCTGACGCGCGCTGCGCAAAGCCTCGCGCTGCTGCGGGGAGAACTGCAAGGCAGGTGCCGCAGCGACTCCTTGGTCGCCGCCGCACAGACGCGCCACCTCCATAGGTGCTAAGGCGCGGGCCACCACCACCAACTCGTCCACTCCACCGCCGGCGAAACCTCGATCCCGAAAGCGCTCTCCAAGGGTCAGGCTCCCCTCACTGCTACCCACGATGCTACGCGTCAGGCAATCCCGGATCACCTCCACCTCCACGGCCCTACCGTTTACGTACAGGTGCATGCCCGCTGCGCGCGAGGACCCATCGTAGGTCATGGCCAGGTGCACCCATTCCCCTACGGGCAGAGCCTCCTTGGTGCGCACGCGCAAACCATCCCCCGGCCAGAAGTGAATCAAGGACGCGGAGAATAAACCCTCTTCCACAAGCCACTGATAGCCGCGGCTTCCCGAGTCATGCCAAGCCTTGGAGCGATGCAGGACAATCGCCCGTGGATAGGTTTCCGGCAGGCGCACTCGAAGGGCGATGCTGAATGCATCCCAGCGCCGGAAGTAGCCTACGCCCGGAAAGGTGACCGGATCGTCCCCGGTGAGCTCTAGCCCGCCACCTGCATGCCCCGCGATACGCCGGTTGGATCCGTGCATCGCACCCGCCGTGGACGTGATGCTCACGGGTAGAACTCCCAGGCTGGTCTCATCCTCGAAGAGTTCGATCCGTGCACCGTCGAATCGCGACTCAAGGGTGGGGCGATTCCAGATCGTGATAACCTCGATCGCACGGGGCCGGTCCATGCGGACTTCGATCCACGGTTCCGCCTCAAACGCCGTGTGGCTGAAGTTCGAGCGATTGCCATCCACCAGATTCGCGATCGGATAGGCGCCACCGTTGTATTCGGACGACTGGGAGAGGGTCGCCTGGCCAGCGACGTTCGTGCCCTCGGACGTGATCTCCAATTCCGAGAGGTTGATGACGCGGTTCGTGCCGGGAAGCGTCATGCGGATGGAAGTGACCCGGCCCGCAGCAAGCGCCGGGTGTTGAACCCGAATCTCGCGCCCGTTGCCCAGTGCCGAGACGTGCTCACTGGATTGAGCCGCCTGCAGATCGTTTGCGAGGGCCGTACCCTCTTCCTCGTCCATGGACCAGATGCCCTGCAGATCGGGGAAGGCGAGCGGATCCGTTTGAGCCTCGACGGTAGCCAGGGAAGGCTGAAGCGCCTCGAGCGCGCGCACCTGCTCCTGCGCTGCGGCCAGGTCCCGCTCCTGGTCGGTGGTGGGTAACTCAAGAGTTGGCGTCGGTACGGCATTGGTGAAATGCGAGTACAAGCCGCTCTCGTCTATCGAGGCGAAGAACGAGGCCAAGGAGTAGTAATCCCCGTGCCCGATGGGATCAAACTTGTGGTCGTGGCAACGGGCGCACGCGACGGTCAAGCCCATGAATGTCGTGCCAAGGGTGTCCACACGATCGGCCACGTATTCCTGGCGGTACTCTTCTTCGGTGGACCCCCCTTCGTTCGTCTGACGGTGCAGACGATTGAAGCCGGTGGCAAGACGTTGCTCACGTGTTGCGTCGGGAAGGAGGTCACCCGCCACCTGCCAGGTCAGGAACTTGTCGTAGGAGAGGTTCTTATTGAAAGCACCGATGACCCAGTCCCTCCAAGGCCAAACCTCGCAGTACACGTCAGATTGATAACCGTAGGTGTCGGCGTAGCGGGCCAGATCGAGCCAGTCGCTGGCCATGTGCTCACCGTAGCGCGGCGATTGGAGCAGGCGATCGATCACTCGCCCGTGAGCGCCGGTGCTCGAGTCGTCAAAGAAAGCGTCCATCTCCTCGGGCGTGGGCGGCAGCCCTGTCAGACCCAGGGAGACGCGCCGCAACCAAGTCCCGCGCGGAGCGGGAGCGGCGGGTTCAAGGCCCCCTCGCTCCAGACGCTCGAGAACAAACGCATCCAAGTCATCCCGCGCCCAATCCTCTCGCACCACAGTAGGGAGGGGGGGGCGCTCGGGAGCATTGAAGGCCCAGTGCCTCCCATCGACCGCAGGCTCCTCCGTCGGCGGATCACCGCACGGATAGAAGAGCACAGACACAGCAAGGAGATACGGGGCGAACACCCACACAGCCTACGGGAGGTGCACCAGGGACGCACTTGTCTAGTGACTTGGCGTATTCTGGGGCTCATGCCCCCGGCCTTCATCGCCCTCCTCCCCACCCCGGATCAGGACCCCTCGCTCCCGGCTCGAGAGCGGGTGGCAGCACAGTCCGCAGGGGCTCGACACGCCCTGGCCCTGGCGGCCGATGCGGCGCAGTGTGCCGAGATGGTGTTCCACAAACTCGACGACGTGCCTCAGCCCTGGAGGGGCTGGTACTGGTCGGTCTCCCACGACGACACCTGGGTGCTGGGCGCTCTGACCCGCGCGCCCCTTGGGGTGGACCTGGAGCGGGTCACCCTGCGCAGGGCCGCCCTGCGTGCGGCGGTGCTCGACGAGAAAGAGCGGGCCCTCCTGGGCGAGGTGGACGCCCTGGGCTTCACGCGCCTTTGGACGGCGAAGGAGGCGGTTCTCAAGGCGGCGGGAGTCGGACTGACGCGTCTCTCCCATTGCCGGCTGACGGCCACACCGCACCCGAACCTGCCCCAAGCCGGGGAGCCAGCGGGACCAGCCCTGCAGATGGGTCTAGATGGAGAGCCCGCGCCCGTCCTGCAGTTCCGTTGGCACGAGCACCTGCTGGCCGTCCACGTCCAGGGCGGGGAAGAAGACCTCACCTGGATCCTTCCATCCGCCCAAGGCGTATCCTGTTCGGACCCCCAGGACCACACCGCTTGACCACCGTGACCGCATCCCTCTCCGCGCAGGACAAAAGCGACACCCCGAGCTGGGCGTCGCCCCTTCGCGAACAGTACCCATTCGACTCGCACTTCCTGGAAGTGGAAGCAGGACGTATGCACTTTGCGGACGAAGGGCCTACCGAGGCCCCGCCCATGCTCTGCGTCCACGGCAATCCATCCTGGTCCTTTCTGTTCCGACGACAGCTGCAGGGTTTCGCGGGTGAGATGCGCGTGATCGCCCCCGACCATTTGGGCTGCGGGCTCTCCGAGCAGCCCGAACAATGGTCCTACCGACTGGCGGATCACGTCCAGAACCTGGTGCACCTGATCGACCACCTGGACCTTTCGGACGTCACCCTCCTCGTTCACGATTGGGGCGGAGCCATCGGCTTGGGCGCAGCCCTCCAAAGACCCGAACGCATCGGACGGCTGGTGATCACCAACACGGCAGCGTTCCCCTCGGATCTCATGCCTGGAAGAATTGGTCTGTGCCGTGTGCCGGGCCTCGGTCGCCTGGCGGTACAGGGTTGCAACGCTTTTGCCCGCGCGGCAACGTTCATGGCCGTGGAACGCCCCATGCCCCGTGCGGTGCGGCGTGCTTTCGTGAAGCCCTACGCTCACCCGCGCAGTGCACGTGCCACCTGGCACTTCGTAGACGACATCCCCATGAATGCGAGCCATCCCAGCTGGGAAACCCTGACGGCGATCGCTGCCGGGCTGCCCGTGTTCCAAGATCGTTCCAACCTAATCCTGTGGGGAGAGAAGGACTGGTGCTTCACACCAGCCTTCCGCGAGGAATGGGAGCGGCGTTTGCCCGGGGCCGAGAGCCATCCGATCGCCGATGCCGGTCACTACCTGTTCGAAGACGCACCCGAGGAGATCGAACGCCGCTTGCGCACCTTTCTGCGAGCGGAGGGTGTCCTGTGACGCGACCCAATCCCTTCAAAACCATGGGTGAGATACCGAAGCGCACGAACACCGCCGGATTCCTCTCCCAAAGCGCCGAGGCCTGGCCCGACGTCGATGCCGTCATCGAGGCAAAGACAGACAGACGCATCACCTTTGCACAGCTTGAGGCGCGGGCCAGCCACATAGCCTCGGGCTTGCAAGATCTTGGCGTGGAGTTCGGCGACCGCGTGTGCCTGTTCGTACCGGCGAGCATCGACTTCGTGGCCTTGACCTTCGCCCTCTTCAAGCTGGGGGCCGTACCCGTCCTGGCCGACCCCGGCATGGGACGCAAACGACTTCTGGCCTGCGTCGCACGCATCCAACCGCGGGTCATGATCGGTGTCGCCAAGGCCGATGCTGCGCGCCGAATGTTCCCGGCAGCCTTCAAGAGCGTAGAGATCTCGGTTGCCGTGGGATGGAGCCTCCCCGGAAGCGGCCCGAAGTTGGCATCGGTCGAAGCAACGGGGGCAGGCGCGTCGAACGAGGAAGCCCATGGGGTAGCAGACACCGGCGCCGGGGACGCTGCTGCCATCCTCTTCACTTCCGGCAGCACCGGTCCTCCCAAGGGCGTGCTCTACACCCACGGGATGTTCCATGCCCAGGTACTGGCTCTGAAGTCCCTCTACGGATTCGAAGCCGGCGAGGTAGACCTCGCGTGCTTCCCGCTCTTTGCCCTTTTCGACGTGGCCTTTGGCAGCACAAGCGTATTCCCCGACATGGACGTGTCCCGGCCCGCCTCCTGCAATCCCGCGAAGATCGTGCGCGCCGCCCAAAAATACAAGGCTTCCAGCGCCTTCGGATCGCCCGCCATCTGGAAGCGTGTTGCGCCTTGGTGCCTGGACCAGGGCGAACGCATGGAAGCTCTCAGGCGTGTCCTCGTGGCCGGCGCGCCTGTCAGTCCCGACCTGATCCGAGCCCTGCATGCGATCCTGCCCCTAGAGGGCGACGTGCACACTCCTTATGGCGCCACGGAGTGCCTGCCCGTTACATCGATCGCAGGTCGGACCGTGGTGCCCTACCTGGAAGGACGGATTCAATCGGGAGAGGGCACCTGTGTGGGCCGTGTGGCTCCGGGCATCGACCTGCGCCTGATCGCCGTCCAGGATGGCCCCATCGGAAGTTGGAGCGCGGACCTAGAGGTCGCCCCCGGCGAGTTGGGCGAGGTGGTGGTACGCGGACCGGTGGTCACCGCCCACTACGTTTCCGAGCCTGAACACGACGCCCTGGCCAAGATACCCGATGCCCAGGGCGGGCACTGGCATCGCATGGGCGACCTGGGCTACCTCGACGACGACTCGCGGCTGTGGTTCTGCGGTCGCAAGAGCCACCGCCTACACACAGCCCAGGGCATGCGCCCCACGGTGCCGGTGGAAAACGTTTACAACACGCACCCACGGGTAGTGCGCACGGCACTGGTGGGAGTGGGACCGGAAGGAGAGCAGCTCTCTGTACTTTGTGTCCAGCCCACGGCCGGCTCCATGCCCAAGGGCAAGGCCATGAGGCACGGATTCCAGGAGCAGCTCAAGGAAATCGGGCGCAAGCGTGGCGAGGCGGCAGAAGTAGAGAACATCCTGTTCCATCCAGACTTCCCCGTCGACCCCAGACACAACGCCAAGATCGAGCGCGAACAACTGCAGACATGGGCCAGCGAGCAACTTAGTTGAAGGTCGCCGTCACCGGTGGAGGCGGATTTCTTGGGCGGCGCATCGTTGAGATGCTGCTCGCTGAAGACACCCAGGTAGTGTCCGTCTCGCGCGGAAGCTACCCCGAGCTGGAGGCCCTGGGCGTCGAGTGCCGGCAAGCGGACCTTACAGATAGGTCAGGTATCAGTGCGGCGCTGGCGGGAGCCGACGCAGTCATCCACGTCGCGGCCAAGGCCGGTGTGTGGGGCAAGCGCTCGGAGTTCATGGCCACGAACCTGACCGGCACCGAGAACGTTCTTGCCGCCTGCGCCTCCCAGGGGATCGGCCGCCTGGTCTACACATCCTCTCCAAGCGTGTGCTTCGATGGACGGGACCATCAGAATGCGAGCCATGATCTGCCCCGAGCCCAACGTTTCCTCTCGCCCTACCCCGAGAGCAAGGCACTTGCTGAGGCCTTGGTGCTGGAAGCTAACTCGCCTCACTTGGCCACCGTCGCCCTAAGGCCGCACCTCATTTTTGGACCCCGCGACCCTCACCTCATTCCACGCCTCCTGGAAAGCGCAGCGCAGGGTCGCCTAGCCCGCATCGGAAATGGCCGCAATGAGGTCAGCCTGACTCACGTGGACAATGCGGCCTGGGCCCACCTGTGTGCTCTGCGGGTCCTCGAACCAAAGGCCGCCTGCGCGGGGCAGGCCTACTTCGTGTGCAACAAGGAGGCGGTTCTGCTGTGGGACTGGATCAACAGCCTCTTAGAGAAGCTGGGACGCGCGCCCATAAATCGCAGCCGGCCACTGGGCCTAGCGCTTACCGCAGGAGCCCTCTGTGAAGCTGCCTGGACCCTGCTCCCCCTCAAAGGCGATCCCCCGATGACACGTTTCGTGGCCCTGCAGTTGGCACGCTCCCACTCCTACGACCTGGGCCCCCTAGAGAGGGACCTGGGCTATCGGGAGCAATGGGATATGGCGGCAGCA
>Ga0302119_10000524_pt1 | contig 17327 bp, 12 predicted proteins | sample AG5_Tmax_MG_FD_203114 | JGI IMG/M metagenome (GOLD analysis project Ga0302119, IMG submission 203114) | Marine microbial communities from Western Arctic Ocean, Canada - AG5_Tmax | ecosystem: Environmental > Aquatic > Marine > Oceanic | place: Canada: Western Arctic Ocean | collected 2017-10-01 | reverse complement strand
GACGCCTACTAGCAAGCTAGTATCGTTTCCGTTCGACTTGCATGTGTTAAGCATACCGCCAGCGTTCAATCTGAGCCAGGATCAAACTCTTCAGTTTAATCTTTGACTTTTTAGAACATTGGCAACATTTATAAATAAATGCGCTTTGCGTTCAATTTTTTTAAAAGCTTAATTGCTTTAGTTTTTTATGTGCACTTGCACAATATTATTGTACGAGTGCCCACACAAGTTGTTTGATAAATTTTTAAAGAACTACCGGGTCAAATGAAGCGTTTAAATAACTTATTTGCTCGGTGAAAGCGGGAAATTATACATGCCTAATTCGGCTCGTCAACCTTTATTTGATTTATTTTCTAAATTAATCCGAAAGGTCTGTCTTCTCGCTGGGTATACGCCCAATAAAAGTGCGTAAAATCAATATTATAGACCTTATTTTGTTGTTTGTCTAATTTGTGTTATTTCTTTCATATCAAGGCCTCAATCCCTATTTTCTTGGCTAAAACTGCTTTAATTTTGGTATTTGTTGACTGCTTGTTGTTGGCGGCATTGATATTCACTAACTAATGATGCAGGTATTCCAGTTATCATTCATTGTGTAATCCACTTCTATTTAATGAATTTTGGCTGAATTTGATGATGTTAGAATGTCGCCACTTCAAATAATTTTTATATTGTTTAATGAAATTACTCCCCATTAGCTTTCAAAAACGCCTTGAAATTCTCTTTCCTGGCTTAATAGTGGTTGGCACCATTGCTGCAGCTGCTGGTTTTCTCAGCTCGCACTATAAAGCACCGGTTATGTTGTTTGCAATGCTCATTGGTATTGCCTTTAATTTTCTTTCAAGTGATGAGCGCTGCGCGCCGGGTATTGAGTTCGCCAGCAAGAAAATTTTGCGCTTTGGTGTGGCGTTATTAGGCTTCCGCGTTACCCTTGATCAAATCCTAGGGCTCGGTACCAACGCACTGCTATTCATCCCCTTACTCGTCATACTGTCTATCGCACTGAGCTGGGGCATTGCCAAGTTAATGGGCAGACAGCATCTATTTGGCTTACTGAGCGCCTGCGCCGTAGCTATTTGTGGTGCATCTGCGGCATTGGCTGTAGCCTCGGTACTGCCACACTGGAAAGACAAACACCGTGACACTCTATTTACTGTGGTTTGTGTCACTGCATTATCAACCTTTGCGATGATTACCTATCCTATCCTGTTCTCAATGTTTGATTTCACCGAAGCGGAAATGGGCATTCTCATTGGCTCAACCATTCACGACGTTGCTCAAGTAGTGGGTGCTGGTTATGCTGTTTCCAATGAAACTGGCGATGTGGCTACATTCATTAAGCTCCTCAGAATCTCAATGCTGCCGATTGTTGTTATTGTAATTGCGCTACTATTAAAGAGCAATAAAGAGTCCAGTGCCATCAATAGTAAGGCCTTTCCTTGGTTTGCTCTTGCTTTTGCCGTTTGCTTATTGGTGAATAGTGCCGGCTTCATTCCTGACGTTGTCTCACAATTCCTCTCATTAGTATCTCAGTGGTTCTTAGTATTCGCTATTGCTGGACTTGGTGTCAGCACTTCGCTTAAATCAATGATGGAGCTGGGTGGCAAATCAATTGCGCTTATCGTCTTGCAAACCGTCGTTTTATTGGTTATTGCAGTATTGGCCGTTTCAACGGATTATATATAAGAGAATAAGGCTTATTTGTATTACTTGCCAATACAAAAGGAAGAAAATATCTCGCCCAACAAGTCGTCGGAAGTAAATTCGCCGGTAATGCCGCCCAGTGAAATACTTGCCTGACGTAAATCTTCCGCCACCAATTCACTGGCACCAGCTTCCAGCTGAGCAATGGCATTTTCTACAAATTCAAAGGTAGCTTCAATCGCCATAATATGGCGCTTCCTAGCCAACACCAAGCCATCGCCCACCGGATGATAGCCGGCGACGTCAGCGAGTGACTGCTTTAACAGATCCACACCTTCTTTCGACTTTGCCGATAAACTGATACTGACACAATCTTTACTGTTGTGACTCTGAGGAGACTCATTCAGCAAATCAATCTTGTTGCGAATTTCAATAATGGGCTTATTGACGACCTCAAACGGCAAAATTGAATGATCAGCCATGCCATCTTTGGCGTCAAATACCAATAACACCACGTCGGCATTATCAATCTCAGCATGTGCTCGGCGAATACCCTCCTGCTCCACAATATCCTCAGATTGGTGTAATCCTGCAGTATCTATAATATGTAGCGGCATGCCATTAATATGAATGGTTTCCTTTAATACGTCCCTGGTGGTGCCAGCGATGGCCGTCACAATTGCACTCGGGCGCTCGGTTAGTGCATTCAGTAAACTCGACTTACCGGCATTGGGCTTGCCCGCTATTGCGACGTGAATACCATCTCTTAATAGTGCGCCTTGATTAGCACATTCTAAAATATCCGCAAGCTCACAGGCTAAATTTTCTAATTTTTCAGCCACTTCATGGCTCGCCAAAAAATCAATTTCCTCGTCAGAAAAATCAATGGTCGCTTCAACAAACACACGCAAATTAATCATCGCCGTTAATAGGTGATTAATTTTGTCGGAAAACTCACCAGAAAGCGACCTAATGGCACATCGCGCCGATTGGTCAGAGCTCGCCTGAATCAGGTCTTGAACCGCTTCTGCTTGTACTAAATCCATTTTGCCGTTAAGGAATGCTCGCTTAGAGAATTCACCCGGCTCGGCCAAAAACGCACCGAGACTGGTAGCCACTTCAAGCAGTTGTCGCATCACGCTCATGCCGCCATGCCCTTGCAACTCCAGTACGTCTTCACCGGTGTATGAGTGCGGATTAGGGAAGTAAATAGCCACTCCCTTGTCTATCTCAGCACCCTCAGCATTGTAAAAAGAACCGTAATAAGCGTAGCGTGGCCCTAGGTTTGTTCGCAGGACTTGATTGGCGATATCGGACGCTAGTGGTCCAGAAATACGCACAACGCCAATACCACCCTGGCCTACGGCGGTTGCCAACGCGCAAATTGTCTCACTTTTAACCATCGACGGAAAAATACTCGCTAATAAATTCATCAAAGGACTGCGAGTCGCTTTGCTCTATCAAAGCTTGCTCTTTAAGTGAGTCTGCGGCAATTTTTTCCAGCTTGGAAAAACTCACTTTATTCACTTTTTGTTGGCGATGGTCTTTTTGACTTTGCAGGCTAATCTTGTTAATGGATTGGTAAAAACCATCGCCATCGTCTTTCATCATTTGCAGCATCGTTGCTGATGGCGTTAGATCAGCATTGGATAATCTTTCAGAGATTGCCTGAACGGCCTTCTCATGCTTATCACTTAATAAGACAGTAACGCTTGTAATTTTATCAAGGATATCCCTACCCCAATCTTGCAGAGAGGCTTCATTGCCTCGTTTGGTCAGTTTCAATCCAGGCTTGCGGCCCTGATGCGCCACTAGGTGATCGTTATTATCAATCTCAAACTGTTCAGCGGTTGATATAGCTGGCGAGTCTTCTAGTAGGCAATAAAGCAAAAATGCCTCTAAAAAGAGTATTTGAGATTTATCAATACCCAAAGGCAGTAGCGGATTAATGTCTAGCGACCTAAGTTCAATATAATTAATGCCATTTTTACTGAGCGCTTCAAGCGGCTTATCAATGCCATTTAATTTTGGCTTTGGTCTTATCGAAGCGTAGTACTCATTTTCAATTTGAAGAATATTGGTATTGAGCTGCTGGTATTCACCGTCTTTTTTTAAGCCAATAGATTCGTACTCTACGCAACTGGTTTGCATTGCAGCTTGTAACGAATGCGTGTAGTGACACAAACTGTTATAGTTGGCTTTAACGCCCACCGAATCTTCTTGTGAATTCTGATAGCCAATATCACCCATGCGCAGTGAGGTTGCATAAGGCAAATAGAGGGTGTTCTCGTCAAATTCTTCTAACTTGTGCTGATGATAATCTTTAAGAAACGACTTACAAATTGATGCCGAAGCGCCAAATAAATAAGGAATTAACCAACCACAGCGGAGTACGTTTCGAGTCAGGCCCATATAGTGGTTATCGATAAAGCACTGTCCAGTCTCTTCTGGCGCCATAAGCTCTTGGTACGCTTGCCAAAAATCCTCAGAAAATGAGTAATTAAAATGAATACCGGCTATGGTCTGCATCACGCTGCCGTAACGATTGGAAAGCCCTTGGCGGTACGCGGTTTTCATTTTTCCACGATTAGAAGAGCCGTATTGCGCGATGGGTATATACGCCTCGCCTCGCACAACACATGGCATACTTGCAGGCCAATAACGCTGATTATCAGGGAGGTGATAGTGGACAAAGTGCTCAGTATTTCCAAGGTCTTCTAGCACCTTATCAGCACTGTCAAAGGGCGGCGTCACTAACTCAACCAAAGCTTCACAAAAATCCGTAGTGATTTGTGGATTGGTCAGCGCCGAGCCATAGGTCTTTGGGTGTGGCTCTTGAGAAATAGAGCCGTCGTCTGAAACGCGTAAACTTTCTTTTTCAATCCCCATTAGGTTTTGAAAAAGCGTATGTTTTGTCGCAGTCAGCGACTGAATTTTAGCTTCAAGTTCCAAGCAACAAATTCCAATAGTAAAATGGCTATTTTACCTATGCTAAATAGCAACAGTGATAAGAGAAACTATCCGTTTAAGCCCGTTCAAGCACTGATTATTGATGACCCAAGAAAACAAAATTGTTAAAGCTGTTGTTGGCATTCTCAGAAATGCCAACGGCGAAATACTTATTGCTGAGCGAAGACAAGATCAGTTTATGGGCGGATTCTGGGAACTCCCAGGTGGAAAAATCGAGGAAGGTGAAAGCAATGAAGAAAGCTTAGCACGTGAATTAAAAGAAGAGTTGGGCGTTGAAATTTCCACACCAAACTTGATGCACACCATGTGCCATCAGTATCCAGAGAAAACTGTCAAATTATGGATTTACACCATTGATCACTTCGATGGCGAAGCAAAGGGGGCTGAAGGGCAAAACATTGTTTGGTGCCCGACACAGAGACTTAATGACTTCAATTTGCTGCCGACAATGAAGGCGATTATTCACAAAATATGCTTGCCAGAGAGCTATTGGATTACGCCCGAAAACGAGTCTGAGGAAGTTCTTCTCGAGCAATTACACACTCATATTAATAACGGCTCTAAATTGATTCAGCTTCGAGCCAAAACACCACTTAACTCATCTTTTATTGAGCGCTTCTATCAAATCTGCCAAAACGCCAATGTTAAGCTTATACTTAACACAATAAATAAAACCTTTAACGAGCCTTGTGACGGCTGGCACTTAACAACCAAGGAGCTTTTATCATTTGACGGGCGACCATGTGCTAATGACAAACTACTCGGCACTTCAACACACAACTTAACTGAAATCAAGCACGCTGAAGTTGTTGATGTTGACTACCTTTCTATCGCACCAGTGGAGTCAACCAACAGCCACCCTAACAGGGCTTCGCTTGGTTGGGATAAGGCAAAAGAATTAGTTGAATCAAGTAATTTACCCGTCTATCTTTTAGGTGGAATGAATTTGAAACATCTTCAGCGCGCGCACTCTATTATCGCTCAAGGTGTTGCTGGCATTTCTCAAATTTGAGACTCATTCAGCTGCGCCCTAGATAGAGTCAAAACATCGCAACAAGCAACCGATGGACTTTGTTTTAGGATTATCTTGGCAAGCTCGTTAAGAGAAGACCCCGAAGTCATTACATCATCAACCAGCAATATCCTTTTGTGAGTGAGTGGCGCAGCCAGGGCGAAAGCACCTTTGATTTCCTTTTTGCGCTGAGCCAAAGACAGATCTGTCAACGATGCGGTTTGCTTAACTCGTTGTACGCTCGTGGTGTCAAGCGCGCATTTTTTATTCAGACCTCTAAGTAACTCAACAACCTGATTGTAGCCCCGCTCTCTTAGGCGCTTTTTATGCAGAGGCATAGGGATTATCGCGTCGTAATGATGGCCAGAGGATTGCATATGAACGATCTTTTTTGTCATTTTCTCGGCAAAGAACCTCGCAACAGAAAGCCGCGCATCGTATTTCATTTTTTTAATTAAATACGCGACAACACCTTCGTAATCATAAAGAGTAAAGGCACGATGAAAACTGGGTGATGTGCGAAGGCAATTGCCACAATAATCCAGAGACTGGTTTAGGGGTAGTGCACAGGACAAGCAGCGCTGCTCTTGCACACTGAACTCGTCTTCGCAAGACTGACAAACCACAAGATGCGACGGCTCAGAGCAAACAATACAAGCCTGTCTAGGACGCAATTTAATTAGCCTCTGGTAAATACCCATGTCGCATTATCTGAAAACTCACTCGAGAACTGATAGCCCTCGTCAGTAAAGTCTTTCAGTGCCTCTGGCTCATTTAAGCGATTGCGAATGATGTAATTCACCATCAGGCCTCGAGCACGTTTGGCAAATATGCCAATAATTTTATAGATATCGCCTTTTTTCTCTTTAAAGGCGATGTTCAAAATATCCGCTTTTAAAGCTTTCTTGTCGATTGACTTAAAGTATTCATTAGAAGCAAGGTTAATAATCAACTCACTCTCATCTTCATTAAGCACCTCACTAACGCCAACACCCCAAAACTCATAAAGATTTTTGCCTTTATTATTGATCAATTTTGTACCCATCTCCAGTCGATAAGGCTGAATCAAGTCCAGCGGCCTAATGACACCATAAAGCCCAGAGAGCATGCGCACTTTGCCTTGGGCAAAGCTCAAATCATCTTCGCTCAAGCTAGGTGCATCAATGCCGTTGTAGACATCACCCTTAAAGGCCAATAATGCCTGTTTGGCGTTTTCAGGGGTAAACGGTGTTTGGAAACTTTGAAATCGATCGAAATTGAGTTTTGCGAGCTTCTCGCTCAGGGACATTAATTTCGCAATTTGAACTTCATTTTTATCCCTCAAAATAGCAACCAGCTCCCTAGATTCATCAATTTGACGCGTTTGAGAAAAAGCCTCACAACCACATGCTGAGAAATCTTGAGTTTTGGAAGGTGAAATTATTGCTAACATGATGTGAAAAAATATAAACATTCTACCCGAAGATGCCTGCTACAACAAGACATTTGGGCGCATTTGGCTTTCTGATGGATTTGGTTTTACGTTATAATGGTGAACTATTTTCGATCGATCTCAGCAAGACCCCTATGAAGAACAAACAATTATATTTGCCAAAACCAACCGGTCTTTATCATCCAAATAATGAGAAGGAAAATTGCGGTGTTGGTTTTATTGCTCATGTTAAGAGGCGGTCTTCTCATCAAATCACCCTAGATGCTTTAGAAATGCTCACTCGTATGGATCATCGTGGTGGCTGCGGTTGTGAATCCAATACCGGTGATGGCGCTGGCATTCTAACCAATATTCCGCACAGCTTTTTTGCCAAAGAAATCAAATCTCTTTTTGGTGCTGACGTTGAGCAAGGTCGTTATGGCGTTGGTAATGTTTTCTTGCCGCAAGACGACGCTCAAAGGGCGCACTGTATTAAATTGTTTGAAGACGCCATCGCAACTCAAGGGCAAACACTGATTGGTTGGCGCGATGTACCTGTTGATGCTGAGAAGGCCGATGTTGGCGATACTGCGCGCGATTCGCAACCCGTTATCAAGCAGCTCATTATCGCTGCTGCTGATGATTTAACTGATGACGCTTTCGAGCGCGCGCTATTTATTATCAGAAAATCAACCTCAAATGCAATTCGTACAGACAAAACCCTATCGCAAGCTTTGCTATTCTACGTTTGCTCTCTTTCAACGCGTGTCATTATTTATAAAGGCATGTTAATGGGCTCACAAGTCCTAGATTTCTACACAGATTTATCCAATGCTGATTACGCCACTTATTTGGCGATGGTGCACTCGCGCTTTTCAACCAACACGTTCCCTTCATGGGATCGTGCACAACCGTGTCGCTTTATGTCTCACAACGGTGAAATTAACACGCGTCAAGGCAACTACAACTGGATGAGGGCTCGTGAAGGTGTACTAACAAGTGACACACTGGGTGACGATTTGGCTAAAGCGCTGCCGGTCATTGAGACTGAAGTGTCAGACTCTGGCAGCTTTGACAACGTTCTTGAATTCTTATTGATGAACGGCAGATCCCTACAAGAGGCAGTTTTGATGATGGTGCCGGAGGCTTGGGAAAACGACAGTGAAATGAGTGATGAGAAAAAAGCATTTTACGAGTATTTCTCAAATGTCATGGAGCCGTGGGACGGCCCTGCTTCTATTGCGTTTACCGACGGCCGCTATATAGGCGCCGTATTGGATAGAAACGGTCTGCGTCCGTCACGTTTCTATTTAACACATGATGATCGCGTCATCATGGCCAGTGAAGTTGGCGTGGTGGATGTAGCAACGGACAACGTAAAAGAGAAAGGTAGATTGCGCCCAGGAAAAATGTTCCTAGTGGATTTCGACAAAGGCGAACTGGTTGACGACGAAGCCATTAAAACAAGTTTTGCTAGCCAAAACCCATACCAAGACTGGCTCAATGAACAACAAATACATTTATCAGACTTAGGCTGCGACACCGAAGCACATGACTTGGATCCAGACTCGATTGTGCACCGCTTAAAAGCGTTTGGTTACAGCACAGAAACACTACAATTCATGTTGTTGCCACTGGTTTCAGAGCTTAGAGATCCTGTCGGCTCAATGGGTAATGACTCAGCCTTGGCTTGCTTGTCAGACCAATCTCGCATTATTTACGATTACTTTAAGCAGCTATTTGCCCAAGTAACGAACCCGGCAATCGACTCTATTCGTGAAGAAGTGGTCATGTCATTAAGCTGTTCGATTGGCCCAGAAGGCAACTTACTGCGCAACAAGGCAGAAAACGCCCACCGCTTGGTTATTGAGCACCCAATCCTAACCAATGAAGAAGCGGCAGCGCTGAAGCATTGCAATCATCGTGGCTGGACAGCAAAAACCATTGACATTACTTACGCTATTGACGGCGATCACAACTTAAGCGACATGCTTGACGACATATGTCAGCAAGGCTCACAAGCAATTAAAGATGGGCATAGCCTAATTGTTTTATCCGATAGAGGCGTCAGTGAAAAGCGTGGTGTCATTAGTGCACTTTTGGCCTCGTCTGCTTTGCACAGACACCTTATAGCCAAGTACGAGCGAACACAAGTTGGTATTATTTTAGAGACGGGTGAAGCCAGAGAAGTGCATCATTTCTGCCTATTAGCAGGCTATGGTGTTGATGCGGTTAACCCGTATTTAGCATTCGAAGCACTGTGGCAGGCCCGACGTGACAACTTAATAGACTTTGAAGATGACGGCGCCATTGTTGCGGCTTATCGCAAAGGCGTTGCTAAAGGCATGTTAAAAGTAATGGCCAAAATGGGCATTTCAACGCTAGCCTCGTACAAAGGAGCGCAAATTTTTGAAGCAGTCGGCTTAGCGCCTGAAGTCATGGACAAATGTTTCTTTGAAACCGCCAGTCGAATCAGTGGCGTCGGTTTCAACGTACTTCAAGAGGAATCTGAAAAACTCCACGCAGAGGCTTACCGCACCAACTCGCTTGACAACCTTGGTCAATACCATTGGCGTAGTGGCGGCGAAAAGCACATGTGGGAGCCGCAAACAATTGCCACCCTACAAAAAGCTGCACGCAACAATGATGAAGGCGCTTATTGGGATTTTGCCGAAAAATCAAACAATGAAGGCACTCGAAACTGCACGTTACGTGGGCTGATGTCATTCAAAAAAGGCAACTCTGTCGCTATTGATGAAGTTGAAAAAGCCAAAGAGATTGTCAAGCGCTTTGTTACCGGAGCAATGAGTTTCGGCTCTATTTCTGCCGAATCGCACGAATCATTGGCGATCGCAATGAATCGTATGGGTGGCAAATCCAATACAGGCGAAGGTGGCGAAGATCCTGCGCGCTGGACGCCAGATGCTAATGGCGATTCACGTCGATCAGCTATTAAACAAGTGGCATCAGCTCGTTTTGGTGTCACCATCGAATACCTTAACAACGCCGACGAATTACAAATTAAAGTCTCGCAAGGCGCCAAGCCGGGCGAAGGTGGCGAGCTTCCTGGCACAAAAGTTGACGAAGGCATTGCCAAAATACGCTGCTCAACGGCAGGTGTTGGCTTAATTAGCCCGCCACCACACCACGACATTTATTCAATTGAAGACTTAGCACAACTTATCTTTGACCTTAAGCGCTCCAACCCAACGGCGCGTATCAGTGTTAAATTGGTTTCTGAGGTTGGCGTTGGCACGGTTGCTGCCGGCGTTACCAAGGCTAAATCCGATCATATCGTTATTGCAGGCCATGATGGCGGTACAGGCGCTTCGCCACTAACATCTATTAAGCACGCTGGACTCCCTTGGGAGCTGGGTGTCGCAGAGACTCACCAAACATTGGTGATGAATGACCTGCGCTCACGCGTTGTCATTCAAACAGACGGCCAACTTAAAACAGGCCGCGATGTTGCTATTGCTGCGCTACTCGGTGCTGAGGAGTTTGGCTTCTCAACTGCGCCACTTGTGACTTTGGGCTGCATTATGATGCGCAAATGTCATCTCAACACATGCCCGGTTGGCATTGCCACCCAAGACAAAGAATTGCGTAAAAAATTCACCGGCAAGCCTGAGCACGTTGTTAACTACCTATTTATGGTGGCTGAAGATTTACGCTTAATCATGGCAGAGCTGGGCTTTAAAACCATCAATGAAATGGTTGGTCGCGCCGATATGCTGGAAACAGACCAAGCCATTAATCACTGGAAGAAAGACTCTATCGATCTCAGCGCACTATTAATGCCTGCTGAAAAACCGAATGCCAATACCGGCACTTACCAGAGTATATTCCAAGACCATCAATTAGATCAACAACTGGACAATGTATTGATTGCGCAAGCACAGAGTGTGATTGAAACGGGCGGCAAAGCAAAACTTGAGTCCAGCGTTACCAATACAGATCGTACGGTTGGCGCCATGCTTTCTTCTCATGTAGTGAAAACACTGGGCAGTAATACGCTAGCCGAAGATTCGATTCATGTGAACTTTGCAGGCTCTGCTGGGCAATCTTTTGGTGCATTCCTTGCTAAGGGCATCACTCTTGAAGTCGAAGGCGATGCCAACGACTACGTCGGCAAAGGTCTGTCGGGTGGACGCGTGATTGTTTACCCGCCAAAAAACTCAACTTTTCTTGCGCAAAATGAAATTATCGCCGGCAACGTTTGTGGTTACGGCGCAACCGGTGGCGAAATGTATCTGTCGGGGCGCGTTGCCGAGCGCTTCTGTGTTCGTAATTCCGGCGTTTCCGCTGTAGTAGAGGGCATTGGAGACCACGGCTGTGAATACATGACCGGTGGACGCGCTGTCATCTTGGGCGAAGTGGGCCGTAATTTTGGTGCAGGTATGAGTGGTGGTATTGCTTATGTTTACAACCCGAAATCAACACTGCAAAGTCGCTCAAACCCTGCGATGATTGATTTCGATCCAATGGATGACGAGTCACAAAAAGAATTGTTTGAGCTACTCACCAACCATCTGAATTACACTGGATCGGCTATTGCCGCGCACATCCTAGATAACTGGAACGGCGAACTGGCACACTTTGTTAAAGTGATGCCGAAAGCGCTTAAAGCAGTTTTGACGGCGCAAGGCAAGTTAAAACAAGCCAGCTAAAAAAGCAGTGTCGAGAATATCGGCACTGGCTAAATGGGCGCCCCCTTAAATAGGGATAGTGTCGATGATATCAGCACTACTGTCCAAGAAACTATCGACTGGATCACCAACAATAGGTATTACTGAAATCACAGAGCCCGTCACTCGCATTGGCACGGTGACTAATTTGGTCAAAACACAGCCTGACAAATAAAAGGCAACAAAGATCAATACAATCAATTTTTTCATGATTTTCTCTCAATAATTTTAAAATGATAATGATGAGGGTTTTTCTCATCAGGTGTGTGTGAATCGCAGCTGATCACTCGCCAATCGCCCTCATCGTAGTCTGGAAAATAGGTATCACCCTCAAACACACCTTCAATATGGGTGATGTACAAACGGTCCGCTTGATCCAGCACCTGTTTACACAGGTTAGCGCCACCGATAACCAGCACTTCCTCTTCCTCTTTGGCAGATTGCAGCGCACTATCAATACTGTTAAAAACTTCGCAGCCCTCAATACTAACATTAGCGCTTCTAGTGATAACAAGATTGCGACGATTGGGCAGCGGTCGGCCAATTGAATCGTAGGTTTTTCTACCCATGACAATCGAGTGACCCGTAGTAACTTTTTTGAAAAAAGCGAGATCGGCGGGAAGATGCCAAGGGAGGCCATTGTCTTTGCCAATCAAGTGATTATCATCCATCGCAACGATAATAGATAAGCGCATAAAGCCCTGTCTGAATAAAGTAAAATATTAGATTATTTTACAATTTTTCAACTTATCGTGTCGCTCATTCTTGCCTCATCATCGCCTTTTAGAAAAGCCGTTTTAGAGCGCCTTGATATCAATTTTTCTACCGTCTCACCGGACATCGACGAGTCTCGCCAAGCAGGTGAAACGCCGCACGAATTGGTCTACCGCCTATCAGCAGAAAAGGCTCGTGAAGTAGCCAAAACACACGGCGGTTTAATTATCGCCTCCGATCAAGTGGCCACCTTGGCGAATGGCGAAGGCAGCAATGACGAAGTACTAAGCAAGCCCCATACGCGTGAAAATGCTGTTTTACAACTGCAAAAAAGCTCTGGCAATACAGTGACTTTTCTCACCAGCCTCGCCCTGCTCAACACCGAAACCGGCGCACTACAAAACCATGTTGAGATTTTCAAAGTGGTCTTTAGGTCGCTAACGGATTCAGAAATCAATAATTATCTTGATAAAGAAGACACACTAAAATGCGCAGGCAGTTTTAAATCTGAAGGCCTGGGTATTGCTCTTTTTGAGCGCATGGAGGGTGACGACCCGAACAGCTTAATCGGCCTGCCAACCATTCAGTTAATCAAGATGCTGGCTAAGGAAAATATTGCCATCTTATGACTGTACTCTATCCTGACGATTGCAAGGCTTTTGCATCAGGGTTAACGTTTCATTGGGGCTCACTTTACGGCAGCTCTGAAGCCTTAGCGCTAATTGAATTTACACAAAAACACAACGGTGTTGTGCTTTATATCGCTCGAGACATAAGTCACTACGAGCAGATTCAAAAAGCGCTCAATTTCTACAACAACTCATTAACAATTCTCGCCTTTTCAAACTGGGAAGTCCTAGCATTTGACCACTTTTCCCCGCATCCAGACATTATCTCCTCGCGGTTAAAAACACTCTCACAACTGCCCTCATTAAAAAGCGGCATTGTCATTACCACGCTAGAATCGCTTTCACAGAGACTCTGCCCCACCGACTACATTGAAAAATACTCACTGAGTATGACACATGGCGGCAAGCTAAACATCGATAACTTTGTCGACAAGCTCGTCAAAATTGGCTATCGACGGGTAACAACAGTGATGGAGCAAGGTGAATTTTGCATCAAAGGTGCACTGATTGACCTCTACCCAATGGGCGCTAAACAACCATATCGAATCGATTTGTTTGACAATGAAATTGACTCGATTCGCACCTTTGAAACTTCAACACAACGCTCTGTCGAAGTCGTTGATAGCATCGAGCTGTTGCCGGCAAGAGAGTTTGCCGCCGACCCACAAAGCATTAAAACCTTTGAGAAAAACTACCTCGGCGCATTTGGTAAAAGCGAAGGGTTTATTTATACAGAAGCGAGCGAAGGTCGTTTCCCAGGGGGTATTGAGTTTTACTTGCCACTGTTCTTCGACAAAACAGCAACGCTATTTGACTACCTCCCAGAAAATCCTATTATTGCTTTTCAAAATGGCCTGTCCGATTGTGTCAGTGAACAAACAGAAGCACTCACCGCGCGCTATGAGCGCGCCAAACGCTCGCTCGATAGACCACCTCTTGAATTAAACAAAGTATTTCTCGGCCAAGAAGAGTTGTTTGCGCTAATAAAAAGCAAGCAGCAGATTCAAACACAGTCGATTAAGTCCAATAACAAAGCAGCTTTCAATTTTTCTCCAAAATTACTGCCACCACTGCGAATCGAATCGCAAAGCAAAAACCCACTGAGCAAGCTCATTGCTTTTGTTGAGAGCTTTAAAGGCAGAATATTGATTGTTTGTGAATCTCAAGGACGACAATCGGTATTGATGGATTTACTCTCCAGTCAGCAATTGTCGCCGCAAGATTGCAACCATTGGGCAGATTTTTTAGATGATGACAGCAAACTCTCAATCACCAATGACAATCTTGGTGAAGGCCTGTTGACGAGTGAATTTGCGATTATCACCGAAGAGCATTTGTTTGGTCAAGACGTAGTCAAGCAACAAAGACGTCGTCGCGCCAAACACAAAGATTTTGATGAGGCGATTAAGAGCTTGGTTGAAATCAAGATTGGCGATGCCATTGTCCACGAGCACTACGGTGTGGGGCGCTATCTAGGTCTTGAGTCTCGAACGTTTGACGAAAATCCTCAAGATTTCCTCATGCTTGAATACGCCAAAGGCTCAAAACTCATGGTGCCGATTACAGCGCTTAATTTGATTTCGCGCTATTCTGGCGCCAGCCTAGACCACGCGCCACTTCATAAGCTTGGCACGCAACAATGGAATAAAGCCAAGAAAAAAGCCGCCGAAGCGTTGTATGACGTTGCTGCAGAGCTTCTCGAAATTTACGCCAAACGACAAACACTAACAGGTTTTGCCTTCCCCGAGCCAGACGACGCTTACAGTTCTTTTGTCGCTAGCTTCGCTTTTGAAGAGACACCGGATCAGCTCACTACTATGGATCAAGTGTTGGCGGACATGCAATCGTCAAGACCGATGGATCGCCTCGTTTGTGGTGACGTGGGTTTTGGCAAAACAGAGATCGCGATGCGCGCCGCTTTTCTTGCGGTGGAAGCCGGCAAACAAGTGGTGGTTTTGGTGCCAACAACACTTTTGGCCAATCAACATCGACAAACGTTTACCGATCGTTTTGCCAATTATCCGGTGACGATAAAAGCCTTATCACGCTTTCAAAGCCCCAAAGAACAAGCACTCATTAAAGATGGTCTGGATCAAGGAAAAATCGATATTGTCATTGGTACACATAAGCTGATTCATGGCTCAATAAAATATAAAAATCTGGGTTTGATTGTTATTGATGAAGAACACCGCTTTGGCGTTAAGCAAAAAGAAGCACTGAAAAAACTCCGTGGGCAAAGTGACATTCTCACAATGACCGCCACGCCAATTCCACGCACCCTTAATATGGCGCTCGGCTCTTTGCGCGAGCTTTCAATTATTGCCACGCCGCCAGCCAAGCGCAGCGCCATTCAAACTTTTGTGGACGAATGGAATGACGACACCATTTCTGAAGCCTGCTCACGTGAGCTTCATCGTGGCGGGCAAATATTCGTACTACATAACGATATTGACTCTATCGACAATATGGCAGAAACGTTGAGAAACCTGATGCCAAATATCAAGGTGCGCATTGCTCACGGACAAATGCCGAGCAAAGAGCTTGAGCAAATCATGGCGGATTTTTATCATCAGCGCTTCCAAATGTTGGTCTGCACCACCATTATTGAGACCGGTATTGATATCCCTTCCGCAAACACCATTATTATTAATAACGCGCAAAACTTTGGCCTCGCGCAATTACATCAACTGCGCGGTCGTGTCGGGCGTTCACACCATAAGGCTTATGCCTACTTGGTTATCAAATCCCATCAGTCGCTTACTAAAGACGCAAAAAAGCGCTTGGATGCCATTGCTTCACTGGAAGAATTGGGCGCCGGTTTTATGCTTGCCAATCACGACCTTGAGATTCGTGGTGCTGGCGATTTATTGGGTGAAAACCAAAGCGGCAAGATTTCAGAAATCGGCTTTAATCTTTATCACGATTTATTGCAACGCACCATTCGCGCTATTAAGGGCGGCAAGAAACTCAATATTGAAGACACCATCAACGAGCAAATCGAAATTGATATTGGCATTGCTTGCATTATCCCGCAAACTTATCTCGACGACGTCCATGAACGTCTTGTGCTTTATAAACGCATCGCTAGCGCCAAGAATGAAGACGAACTGAAAGACCTGCAGATTGAAATGATTGACCGCTTTGGTCTATTGCCAGAGCAAACCAAAAACTTATTCGCCTCCACTTCATTGAAATTTATTTGCGAAAAAATCGGAATCGACAAAATTATCATCTTTGACGACAAGGCCGAGATCACTTTGGGCGCCAATCATGCCATTGAGCCGATCAAAATCATCAACCTTATACAAAAAGAGATGAAAACTTACCAATTAAAGGGGCAAAACACCCTTGTCTTTAAAGCGGAGATGGCTGAGGATAGCTCAAGGATTGTAGCGGTAGAAAATTTGCTAAAAAATCTAATTTAGAGGTTTTTCGTTTCAATCATTTCTTCTGTGGGAGGTTGGCCACAAAGCCCTTATGAATAACAATAAAGATCATGAAGAATGCAACACTTCCCAGCACAGCACCAGAAATATGGCGACTCAAGTGCATGGCAAGATCAAAGTCTTCACTTAACTCTCGACCGAGGAATGCCAAATACATGGCGATGACATTTATCAGTACGGTTAACAAAATCAAGATAGTCAAATGCTGATAACTTATACGAGAGTCGGAGAAAAAATTATCCAAACGTATTAGCTTTAGAATGCTCAAGGCTATGTAGGGTGTAATGGTTTTTAATATTGAGACAATCAGTAGCGCATCTGCGTGTGGATTGTCATCACCAAGGAAAATCAACGTAGTGCAGTACGAGGCGAGCAAGAGCCCAGGAAGGATCCGCCAGCCAAAAAGAATAACCGTGGCCAATACAGCGCCCAACTCAAGATCAAGAGGAATGTTCCATTGCATAACTTGCAGTGAATTGGCAGCAGCACTTACAATAACGATGATCACTATCGCGCAGATATTGCGTTTTAAAAAGGTCGGTAGTCCATCCATAAAACGAGTATACATAACTTATCCGCCACCCCCCTCCCTAAGACAGACAAGAATCATCATACAAAAGAGTTGATTTAAGGGGAGTTAAAAAGCGTATTAATCTGAAGTTTGATCAAGGTGTTCAAAAAAGGCCGCCGCCATAAAAATGAGTAGTAAGAAAAACACCAATGTGCCGAGCAAGTCGCCCAATAGAATGGAGCCCATATATTCGGACAAGCCAAAGTCACTTGGCAAGTTGTGATGCAACTTAACCATACACA
>Ga0302119_10000521_pt1 | contig 17381 bp, 14 predicted proteins | sample AG5_Tmax_MG_FD_203114 | JGI IMG/M metagenome (GOLD analysis project Ga0302119, IMG submission 203114) | Marine microbial communities from Western Arctic Ocean, Canada - AG5_Tmax | ecosystem: Environmental > Aquatic > Marine > Oceanic | place: Canada: Western Arctic Ocean | collected 2017-10-01 | reverse complement strand
CGGCGTATCAAAGGCGAGCCCCCTTTCTTTCACGACGACTTCCGTAATGTCCGAAGGAAATCCGAATGTGTCATGGAGTTCAAAGGCAAGATCCCCAGGAAATAAGTGTGCCGACGGGTTCTTTGCCTGGACAGATTCAATCTGCTGATACAGCCGCGTAATTCCTTTGTCGTAGACGTCGCGGAAACGATTTTCTTCTCCATCAACCATGGCGAGAATTGTTTGTTGCTGCTCCAGAAGTTCTGGGTACGACTGCCCCATGGTTTCTTGCACATCCGGCAAAAGTTTCGTGAAAAATCCGGAGGGAATTTGCAAGTCAATTGCATCTCGGACAGCACGTCGGAGGATTTTTCTTACGATATACCCTCGTCCTTCGCGAGCTGGCGCAGCCCCGTCGGCTATGCAAAAGAAAACGGCCCGCACGTGGTCGGCGATACGGCGCATGCGAATATCGACGTCCCGGTCCTTCCCATAAGTTTTTCCGGAAAGACTTTGAAGGCGGGTTAAGCTCGGCGCGAAGAGGTCAGTCTCTAAATTGTTATCGACGCCTTGGGCAACGGCTGCAATCCGCTCTAACCCTAAGCCGACATCAATATTGTTCTGTGGGAGCGGGGGAAGGCTGCCGTTTTCTTGGCGGTCAAATTGTGTGAACACAAAGTTACCGACCTCTAAGAAACGCTCCGGGAGTTCTTCTAGTCCTTGATTGGACGGCAGGGGTTTGCCGGGAGTTTGATCCCAGTAAATTTCTGAACATGGCCCGCAGGGCCCGTTGGGTCCTTTGGATGGCGCCGAGGACGGCCAGAAATTTTCTTTTTCCCCAAAGCGATAGATTTGTGCCTCAGGGAGACCGATGCCGTCGTGCCAAAGTTGGAAGGCCTCTTCATCCTCGTGATAGACCGTGACATAAAACCGGTCTGATGCCCAGCCAAGAGTTTGCGTAAAAAACTCCCACTCCCAGGCAATCGTTTCTTCCTTGAAATAATCGCCGAAAGAAAAATTCCCGAGCATCTCAAAAAAAGTATGGTGCCGTGGAGTGCGGCCGACATTCTCCAAGTCAGGCACACGAATGCACTTTTGAACTGTCGTCGCTCGTTTGAAATCTCTTCCTTTTCCGAGAAACTCATCTTTAAATTGATTCATTCCTGCTCCAGTAAAGAGGAGCGTCGGGTCATTGGAAGGAATCAGGGAGTCTGAGGCAAGATGCAAATGTTCCCGGGCTTGGTAGAAGCCCAGGAACGCTTGACGGATTTCCGCTCCGGTGCGGGGAGCCTTCATAATGTGAGCAGTTTAATTGGCCGCGGCCTTTTCGGCTTTTTTCGGCTTTGCCTTCTCCTTGGCTTTTGTTGCCGCTTCGGTCACCACTGGGTTCATGGCTTCTCGCACGAAGTTGGCTAATTCTTCACAGAGTTCCGGGTTTTCCAGTAAGAGGGTGCGCGCAGCTTCTCTGCCCTGCCCAAGGCGAATATCGCCCTTGGTCGGGTGCTTCATAGAGAACCATGCCCCAGACTTCATGACAAAACCGTGCTCAAGGCCCAAATCCAATACGTCTCCTTCGTAACTAATACCGGTGCCGTAAAGAATGTCAAACTCTGCACGGCGAAATGGTGGTGCGACTTTGTTTTTGACGACCGTTGCTTTCGTTCGATTTCCGACGATAACATCCCCGTTTTTGAGTGCGCCAATACGGCGAACATCCAAGCGGATGGACGAGTAAAACTTAAGAGCTCGGCCACCCGGAGTCGTTTCAGGGTTGCCAAACATGACTCCGATCTTCTCTCTGAGCTGATTGATGAAAACGACGACGGCACCCGTTTTGCCGATGGTGGCCGTTAAGCGACGTAGTGCTTGGGACATCATGCGTGCCTGGCGACCTACGTGCGTATCTCCGATGTCACCTTCTAACTCAGCCTTAGGAACGAGTGCTGCAACAGAGTCAATGACAACGATGTCAACAGCACCGGACTTGACAAATTGCTCCGTGATATCTAATCCCTCCTCACCAGAAGAAGGCTGAGAAAGCAGGAAGGCGTCTCCACTTAAATTAATGCCAAGATTTTTTGCGTACTCTGGGTCAAACGCGTGCTCCGCATCAATGTAGACGGCGAATCCACCGGCCTTTTGTGCCTGAGCTACGACGGACATCGCCAAGGTAGATTTCCCACTGGACTCCGGCCCGTAAAGTTCCACCACGCGACCACGCGGTAAGCCTTTGCCGCCGAGAGCCTGATCTAAGGCAATGGATCCGGTTTTGATGCCAGAAATAGGCGCCATAGACTTCAGACTCATGTCCATGACGGCTTCCGTACCGTGCGATTTCGTAATGGAAGCCAAAGCAACTTCGATAGCTTTGGCGCGGGATGGGGCTTTTGATGTTGTTTTCTTAGTTACCATGGTATTTCTCCTTGTGACGCCAGTTTAGGGCATGGAAGGACCGAATTACAGGGGCTAACTAGGAATTCCTTCTTCCAGAAGACGGGCCGGCGACTGAGGGTGACGGGAAAACTAGGAAGAAAACTGGACGAAGTCCCGAAGTTTCTGGAAACGCTGGTCCAGCTCGCTTCGAGTCGCTTCTTCCAGGCCCTTAGTAGAGAAGTGTTCTACCGTCATGGATGCGGCGACTGTCCCGTAAGCCATGGCACGTCGCAGGTTTTCTGGTGTGCTCTCGCCCATTTCCGCGAGGGCCCCCAAGAATCCACCCGCAAAAGAATCCCCAGCACCGGTCGGGTCTACAACCTGAGAAGTCGGGTAAGCCGGGAGCGCAAAATGAAGAGCCTCGGTGAAAAGAAAAGCTCCGTGCTCCCCTTTTTTGATAATGACGGTATCTGGACCCATTTTCAGCAGAGCCTCCCCTGCAAGAATGAGATGAGTCTCCCCGGTCAAGGCACGCGCTTCGGCGTCGTTCAAAATCAGGCCGTCTACCTTTTCGAGAACTTGCTGGAGGTCGGCGAGCGCGGTGTCAATCCACAGATTCATAGTGTCGGCAAAAACGGAATGACCTTGGAGGGTCTTTAATGCCTCTAACTGGGTGCTTGGCCCCATGTTGGCTAGAAATACATATGGGGCGTGGATGTAGGTGTGCGGGATTTGAGGGGGTTCGACTAAGACATTCAGCTCTGTCCTAAGAGTCTCGGCCTCATTCATTTTTCCTTCGTAACGACCCGTCCAGCGAAAGGTTGCTTGATCCGCAAAGGTTTGAATACCATCTAAATCGGCGCCACGCTTCTTGAGAGTTTGAAGGGGCGCTTGCGGAAAGTCTGATCCAATGTTTCCCGCAAGTTTTACATGGGAGAACAAAGAGGCCGCCAAGGAAAAGTACACCGCTGAGCCACCCACCACATCTTCTGCCCGGCCAAAAGGGGTTTCAATGGTGTCAATTCCAAAACTACCGACAACGACAAGGCTCATGACGGATCGTTGATGAGGTGAACATGTTTCTTGTACTGGTCGGAAAGGAGCCAGACGACTCCCCCAATGAGGCCAAATCCGATTTGCGTAGTAATCCGAAAGAGAACAGAGACCGCTACCCCCATTGTGAATGAGGAGCCAAACCAACGAAAGAAAGTGCCATAAAGTGTCTCCCCAACCCCCCACCCAGCAGGTGCCAAAGGGACGGCAGAAAGCGTTTGCACTACGGGGAAGATTACAAAAGTATTGAGCGGGTCGAGGTTGGCCTCCAGAGATTGCGCAAGGCACCAAAAAGAGAGAATGCCGCAAAACTGCAAAGGAAGTGAAAGCAAAAACGCCCAAACCACGTCGGAAGGTCGCTGTCGGTAAACCGTGAGTGCACTGTCAATTTTTCCAAGGAGGGAAGTGCCTGGAATCGAGAGCCAGCGTTTCAGCCCCAAGAGGGCTCGGAAGCGCCGGGATAGGTACAGGGTGCCCAAAAGAGCGCCGGAGCCGAGCAAGAGAAAAACGCCTTTGCCGATGGCAACCAAATGGGAATTGACTTGCTCTGGACCCCAGAGAAGCGTGGAGGCTAGAACAATGGCTGCGAGGCTGAGCAGAGCAAAGAGGCCGATGATTCGATCGACAAGAACGGAGAGGGCAGCGCGCCACCGATTTTTTTCGAGACCGCGTGTGACCAAAGCACCGCGCACTAAGTCTCCGCCAGTAACGCCGGGCATCACATTATTGAAGAAGTAGCCGACGAAACAAAGGCGAAGCGCATTGCGAAAACTCGTTTTAATTTGTGCAGCACGCAGTAAAAGTTTCCATCGGTAGGCGGCAAAGACGAGCAGGATGCCCCAAAGCCCAAAACCGGCAAAGAACCACAGCAGGTCCATTTCCCGAAGAAGGGTGATGAAGCCAGGGCGGAACTCCACCTTGTCAGGAAAGGCTGAGCGGGGCCTTAATACAGTTACGTTGAGTCGCGGGTCCTTCGTAAAAAATTCCCAGTTTGCTGTTGTGAAGTCGCCTTGGAGTCGGCCCTCGACCGTTTGCGGGGTGCCCGTTCTTTCAAAGGCCAAGACATCTTTAATTTGGATTTGATTAAGAACCCAAGTTGCAAGGAATACAACAAGGCCAAACTTAATCAGCACCGCGAGGAGGCGACGTCCAGAAATCATGGAGCGGGGAGTTGGATGAGAGATCCGAGAATTTGGAGACGCTGGCTGCATGCCGTGCGGACCTCGGCGTCCCCGTCCTTTGCGCCTTGCTCAAGGATTTGAAAGACAACCCGAAGTGCGAAGCTGCGGAGTTGTTGCTCTTGAGGCTCCTGGACTGGATTGGCGTGCGTGCGGCGTCCTAAGGCAGTGAGGGCCCGGATACTAGCCAATGGCGTGGGGAGGTTGGCCTGAACTAGTTGCTCCAGAGCGTATTCAAGGTCTTCCGTTTGCCTACGGGCGTCTGCTTCCTGATACATGGAGAGAGCTTGCGAGAAATCCCCCGTCGTCTGCTCTGGCGAAAGTTTCACGCCGTTTTCCTGAATCCAGTGGGCTGCAAATGCAGAGAGGATGGCGGCAGAGTGAATGCGAGCGTCAGGGTTGTCATCGTGCAAGAGCTCAATCGAAACCCATGAGACTGCTTCCAGTTGTTGGCCGATGTCTCCACCGACGGCACGACTGATTGTTTGAAGGATTTCTCGCTCCAGTGCAGTGTGGTTCAGAACGGTGTACTCCTTTGCACCTTCCTTCACTCCCCGCGCGGGTTTTTGACTGAGATAGACGTCCGGTGCTACCGAAAGAAAGGCTGGGCTCTGCGGGGTCCAGTCCAGGGGGTCATGGATTGCTGCCAAATCTTGAATGGCCTGCGTAGGTGAGACAGAGCATGAGAGGGCGAGACCGCAAAGGGTCAAAAGAGAGGGAAAGAGGAGGTGCCTCACAGGGGCAATCATAAAGAATTAGGATGGTGGAGGCGGCGGGAATCGAACCCGCGTCCTGCAAAGCCACAAACAGGGTGTCTACGTGTGTAGTTCACGATCAATTCTCGTTATTTGGGTAGCACGCGAACAAGCGAACCAAACAACCAGCTCCTTAAGTTTTGCGCGGTGGCCCCGAGCCAGGTCCACGTTGCTAGCCCACGATCAATCGCCTTATTCACCCAGTGGGCGAAGATGAAAAAGACGCGCTGCTCTAGGCAGCTAGTGCGTAATTATTGTTAGCAGTTAATGCTATACAGGGGGATTAACGAGGCCATCCCTGCAACCTCGACACGCAACCATGCATGAAGAACTCTCAGTCGAAACCGATCGCCCCCATCGTGGGTCATTTTAGCATAAATTAGGGGCTCAGGCGGCAGTTAGCGTATATGCCGACGAATTTGCCGGTCCGCGTCCTTTTTCTTCAAGTGTTCCCGTTTGTCGTGGTGCTTCCTGCCTCTTGCCACGCCGATGAGAATCTTCACCTTCTTTCCTTGGAAATAGATTTTTAATGGAATAATGGTCAACCCTTTCTCTTTGCACGTCTGTTCCCACTTTTTGCATTCCTTTTTATGGGCAAGAAGCCGACGAGTTCGACTGGGTTCATGGTTGTGGAGGTTTCCCTGTCCGTATTCGGGAATATGGGCACCGTAAAGGAAAAAACTGTGGTCCACAATGCCCACAAAGGAGCCACTGAGAGTGATTTTCCCTTCACGCAAAGTTTTGACTTCGGTGCCCACGAGGGAGATTCCGCATTCCAGAGTGTCGAGAATGTCAAAGTCGTGACGCGCACGGCGATTCGTGGCGATTTCACGGAGAGGCAAGGGGAGCTCTGACATGGAGAAGGGTTGTTTCCTGACGGGGAGACGCTTATCTTATTCGCCCCGTCAGGGCAGTAGCTCCAATGGTAGAGCGTCGGATTCCAAATCCGAATGTTGAGGGTTCGAGTCCTTCCTGCCCTGCCACCATTTTTTCATGGCATACCCAGGAATTCCCGAAGACGTTCTGGCTTCTCTTGAGGAGCCCGACCCTCTGGACTTGGGTCTACTGACAAAAGAGGTGGCGGTTTTTGCAACTCCGCCGGACGCGCCCCTCCAGACGTTGCTTCATTATGGTCGTCTCGTGCTTGCGGGGAACCAAAGGATGAACCTGACGGGAGCCAAAGACTGGACGACTCTTATAGAAGCTCATTTCGTGGATTGCCTTCGGGCAGCACAGTTTCTCCCCGATGACGTGCGGACCGTTGCGGATTGGGGTTCCGGGGCAGGTTTTCCCGGAATTTTGTGGTCCATTCTATTTCCAGACAAACGCTTTTTACTCTGTGAGAAAAGGCAGAAACGAGTGGAGTTCCTGGAGGATGTCTTAATGCGCTTGGAGCTCTTCCACGCCGAAGTTCTCCCCGGCCAGGCCCAGGAAGCTCTTCGGGATGAAGAGGACCCGGTGGACGCTTTGGTGGCTCGGGCCGTAGAACCACTCCCCCGTTTTCTAGCGAGGATTCGCGAAAACAAGGTTCGCTTCGGCGCTTTGTTTTTGATGGCTGGCCCATCGTGGAAACAAGATTGGGAAGGAATGTCAGCAAAAGCACGTTCTTGTTGGAAGTTGGCTGCTCATCACCCCTATTCACTTTTGGGAGATCGCGGGAAGCGGCACGTCCTGATATTTCGCCCTGGTTCATGAAACTTGTGCGAAGGCCGATGGGCTTCTCGGTCCGAGATTTAGACCGGCGAGGGGTGCAAATCGTGACCCAACTTCAGAATGCGGGCTATGAGACCTATTTGGTTGGAGGCTGTGTACGCGATATTTTGCTGGGCTATCGTCCGAAGGATTTTGATATTGCGACCTCGGCACGCCCCAATCAAGTGCGTCGGATTTTCCGACGCTCTCGGGTCATTGGGCGTCGGTTTAAGATTGTGCACGTTTATTCGGGTCGAGAAATCTATGAAGTCTCTACTTTTCGAGCACCACCCCGAGAGGGAAAAGGCAAAACAAAAACTCTGGTGGCCGACAACGATTACGGCACGGCCGAGCAGGATGCATGGCGGCGAGACTTTACGTTGAATGCGCTTTATCTGGACCCCAAGGAGAAAGAGATTCTGGACTGGGTGGGTGGATTGGAGGCCGTAGAAGCAAGGCAACTGATTTCTATCGGCGATCCGAGAGTCCGCTTCCAGGAGGATCCCGTGCGCGTTCTTCGGTTAATTAAATTTATGCGACGCATGGGGTTGACCGGGGGGGCTGAGGAAATCCAAGCGGCCAAGGAGTGCGCTTCTCTTTTGCAGAAGGCTCCCGATGCGCGGCTCTTGGAAGAGATATTCCGTCTGATGCGCACGGGGGATATGGAAGGCGTTTGGGATGACCTGCGCCTTTTGAATCTTCTTCCCGTTTTACTGCCGGAGTTTCGTTCCTGGCTTCACGTGGAAGGGAATGCCGCTCGGATGGGGCAGTACTTTGCTCCAATGGATGCCGCAATTCAAGAGGGCTGGACTCCTTCCTACGCTTTTCTGCTGAGCATTTTGTTTAGCCCTCGGGTCCAGGATGACCCTCGTCCTCAGGAGTTGGTTCGCAAGTTCCAGCAGCGTGCGCGTCTTCCTCGAGGCGAAGTGGACCAAGCCATTCGAATCCTTCAAATACAGCCTCAACTTCTTCGGCCAGTTAAAAACATAGACTCACAGCGTCGCCCTCCTCGTTTTCTTGGAGAGGATTGGTTTCCAGAGGCTCTGGAATGTTTGCGGTGCTCCTTGGTCGCTCGCGGAGAGGAACTTACCTCTTATGACCATTGGCATGAAAGAAGGCTTTCCCTTCACCCCCGACGTCGCTAGAATTCTCGGCCGGTTGGGCGTTTAGCTCAGTTGGCTAGAGCACCAGCTCGACAAGCTGGGGGTCACAGGTTCAAGCCCTGTAACGCCCACCAACCGGTTTTTTAAACGTTTCAGCACTCGCCACGTATCCTTTGCTGATGCTTCTCGTCTCCCTCCTTGCCATGGTCGCACAGCTGGTGCCTTCGCAACCGGCAGAGACTCTGGGAGACCGATGGACTTCGGAAGCGCTGGTCTATCGGTTGGCTGGTCCCAGTGTGGTCAGTGTCTATGTCTCCATGGAAAAACGCAGCCGGCGTGGGAACGGGGTCATCCGAACGGAACAAGTTAACGTCGGCCAAGGCACGGGGGTCGTCATTGATTCCCGCGGTTTAGTCATCACCAATGCTCACGTTGTTGCCCCAAAGGTACAGGGCTTGCCTGCGTCGACGATGACAGTAGAGGTTGCTTTTGCAGATGAGTTTGGGGGGGGCATGTACCGGGCAGATTTGTTGTCGATTGACCGTGATCAGGATCTGGCTTTGTTGAAAATCAAGTCCGAAAAAGTCTTTCCTGCAGTGGTGCTTGGGAGCAGCAAAGACGTCATCATCGGAGAAAAGGTGATTGCGATTGGCGCGCCGTACGGGAATTCTCACTCCATCACTTCTGGAATCCTGTCAGGGAATCATCGAAAGGTCACGGTCAGCCTCCAGCGCGGCGTTCAAACTTTTGTGGACCTGTTGCAAACGGACGCGGCCATTAACCCGGGCAATTCAGGAGGCCCACTCCTCGACATCTACGGCCGCTTAATTGGGATTAATGTGGCTACCAATGAGAACGCAGATGGTTTAGGGTTTGCCATCCCAGTAGATCGGGTTCGGGAAACATTATCTGAATCGCTGTTGGATTTTGGAAAGTCACTTCGGTACTGGATGGATGTCAGTTTTGAAGAGAAAGATGAAACTCTTTTCGTTCAAGCTTTGCACCCTCGTGGTCCTGCACAACAAGCCGGAGTCCGAGTGGGCGATCAGCTTCGAGAAATTCAGGGCAAAAAACTTACGGGGATGGAGGAACTTTCTGCCTTCATGGTGAGTCAGCAGGCAGGCAATCGGATGGAACTGGAATTGCTTCGTGACGGAGAAAAAAGAGTCATCTCTTTCACCCTTCTTCCGCCAGAGAGTCGAGACAGTTTTGCTTTCCTTGGTTTTGGAACGGTGCAGGATCGAATTCGCTTGCAGAGTCGTTTCGGATTTCGCACACAAGTTGTGTTGCGCGTTGCTGAGGTCTACCCAGATTCTCCCGCGCAAAAATTAGGACTGCTCGCCGATGACATCGTGATTGCCGTTCGCTTGGATGCCACGCAAGGCCGCGATGGCTGGGTGCAAGTCCGTAGCCAGGAGGAACTCCTTGCTTTGATGCGCTCCCCGAGCTTTCAGAATGACGCCGAAAATATTTGGATTATCCGAGATGAGGAATCGTTCTACGGAGAATTCTCAACCGACGCGACCGTTTTCTGAAAACCTTCGGGCAGGGAAACGCTTGGTTCAAAACCTAATATGGATTTTGATTTTTGGATATCTGCAACTGAATGCAAGACATCCCCCGCTCGTGTTGCAAGAAACACGGGAGAAATTTGGGGGACCTGGGCGGCCTCGCAAATCATGCTCCAAAGCTCAAGGAGATTTGTTTGCTCCCCGCGGCCGATATTGAGGATGGGTGTGGTCTCGCTAACAGCGACTTCCGCGGCAAGAAGATTAGCTTGAGCCACATCACTGACATAAACGAAATCTCTGGTTTGGAGGCCGTCTCCGAAAATCGTTGGCAATTTTTTTCCTAGGGCCCCTTTAATGAAGAGAGAAATTACGCCGGAATACGGCGAAGACGGATCTTGGCGTGGCCCAAATACGTTGAAGTAGCGGAGGCACACGGCGCTGAGGTCGGAATCTACGCAGGCCTTTTGAAGAGCCTGCTCGCCAAGCCCCTTGTGCTCCGCATAGGGAGAAAGCGGTTCCTGTGGCATGTCCTCTCGCTTTGGTAAGGTCGGGTCATTCCCGTAAAGTGCCGACGTGGACGAAAAAACAATACGTCGGACTTCCGACGCTTTAGCAGCTTCAATTAAAGAAAGCGTAGTTTGGTGGTTGGCTTGGTAAGCCAGTTCCGGGTTTTCAATACTCCATGGAACGCTGGGGCGGGCGGCAAGATGGAAGACGCGCTCCACGCCTTGGCAGGCTTTATGTGCCGCAGCCTGGTCGGCCAAATCACTTTCTAAGAAATCGATGTCCAGGCCTTCGATATTCTTCTTGTAACCCGTCAACAGGTTATCAATGACGCGGACTTGCCGACCCTGCTCCAAAAGCGCACGAACGATGTGCGAGCCAATGAACCCGGCTCCCCCGGTAACAAGGTCGAAACCACTCATTCCACCGTAACCGACTTCGCTAAGTTGCGGGGCTGATCAATATCTCTCCCAAGTTTGAGTGCGACTTGATAGGCGAGCTGTTGAAGTGGAATGATGTTGACCAGAGGTGAAAGGAGTTCAGGGACTTCGGGTACGGTCAAGAGATAGTCTGCTCGGTTTGCAATTCTCTGATCCCCCGCCACGCCGATGGCCACTACTTTGCCCGCGCGCGCACGGACTTCCTCCATGTTGGAAATCATTTTCTCATACGTCCGCCCGGGGGTAGCAATAGCAACTACGGGGAAGTCCTCAGAAATCAAAGCGATGGGGCCATGCTTCATCTCACCGGCAGGGTAGCCTTCAGCATGAATGTAAGAGATTTCCTTGAGCTTGAGTGCTCCTTCAAGGGCTAAGGGGAAGTGGAACCCGCGCCCAAGAAAAAGACAGGAGGAAACCTGGGCTAGGAAGTCGGCGGCCTTTTGAATGCGCTCAGCAGCTTCAGAGCTAAAGAGGACGTCTAGCCTCGGCCTCAGTGCCCGGAGGTCGTGAATCAGTTCCTGTCCCTGCTCTTTGGAAAGTTTTTTGCGTGCGCGGCCAAAGCGAATGGCTAGTAAGTAAAGTGCGGTGAGCTGTCCGAAAAACGCTTTGGTGGACGCAACGCCCACTTCGGGCCCGCAGTGAGTCAGGATGAGGTGGTCGGCCTCGCGTGCCAAGGTGGACCCCATGACGTTACAAATGCCAAGGACCTGCCCTCCACGTTTTTGCACCTCGCGCATGGCCCGAAGTGAGTCCGCGGTCTCGCCAGACTGAGACAGGATAACGGTGAGCGTTTGCCCCTCCTCCAGATTTGGACTGTAAAGAAATTCACTGGCATTCAAGGTTTCTCCGGGAACAGCAGCAAGTTCCGCAATCATTTGTTGGCCAAGAAGAGCACTATGCAGGGACGTGCCCATGGCCATAAATCGAATCCGTTGGATGGATTGAATGGTGGCATCGGTAAATCCGAACTCCTTCTCAAAGTGAACATCTCCCGTGAGGTCGTGGCAACGATCGAATGCGGTTCTTGCGAGAACGTCGGGCTGCTCCTCAATTTCCTTCAGCATGAAGTGTGGGTAGCCCCCTTTTTCTGCCTGCTCGGGGGTCCAGTCACAGCGGATTGCTGTTCTTTCCATACGTACTCCCTCTGCGTTGAAGAGCTCCACATTTTTTGGGCGAAGAACGGCGGTTTCTCCGTTTTCAAGAACCAAAAAATCACGCGTTAAGTGCAGAAGAGCCGGCATATCCGAAGCCGCAAAAGATCCTTCTTCGCTCAGTCCTACGACCAGGGGGGAATCCATGCGCGCCACAATGAGTAAATCCGGTGTTCTGGCCGAAAGAACCACAATAGCATAGGCCCCATGCACTTCTTTGAGTGCGGCTCGTACCGCATCATGAAGTTCCTCCTTTCCATTTTTTTGATGCCAAGCAATTAAATTAACGAGAACTTCGGTGTCCGTGTCGGAAAAGAATTGATGGCCGCGCTCTTGGAGATCTGCGCGTAATTCAGCATAGTTTTCAATGATACCGTTGTGGACAAGGACGATTTTCTTCTCATCATCCATGTGGGGGTGCGCATTCCGCGTGGCAGGCTGCCCGTGCGTAGCCCAACGCGTGTGCGCCACGGCGGTCGGCGTGTCGGGGAGTGCGTTGTTGGCCAGTTCTTGCTCTAACGCCGAAATCTTTCCGACTTGGCGCCGCAAGTGCAAAGAGTCTTCCGCAGGAACTGCAATTCCCGCAGAGTCATAGCCGCGGTATTCCAAAGTTCTCAAGCCATGAAGGACGTCGGGGATGACATTTCCCCCGGTCGTCACGGCTGCCACGATGCCACACATTATTGACGCTCTTCGGCAACGCGCCCCTTGAAATAATCAAGGCACTTTTGAATCCCCTCTTCCAGCTCGACTTTTGGCGTCCAGGCTAAAAGGCTCTTTGCCTTGGTGATGTCCGGCTGGCGCACTTTGGGGTCGTCTTCCGGTAAGGGAAGATGGGTGATGGGCATGGAAGAGCCGACAGCCGCTTGAACTTTTTCTGCGAATTCCAAGATTGACATTTCTCGGGGGTTTCCGATGTTTGTTGGAAAGACTTCCTCGCTTTGAAACAATTGGTAAATACCGTTCACGAGGTCGTCCACGTAACAAAAAGAGCGTGTCTGGGAGCCGTCTCCGAAAACAGAAAGCGGCTGTCCTCGTAAGGCTTGCCCGATAAAAGCAGGCAAAACCCGCCCGTCATCCAAACGCATGCGTGGGCCGTAAGTGTTAAATATCCGCACAATGCGCGTTTCCACGCCGTGATGCCGGTGGTAGGACATCGTGAGAGCTTCGGCGAAACGCTTGGCTTCGTCGTAGCAGCCTCGGGGGCCGACGGGATTCACGTTTCCGTAATAGCTCTCTGGCTGAGGATGTACCAACGGATCTCCATAGCATTCCGAAGTACTGGCCAAAATAAACCGGGCATTTTTTGAAAGCGCTAAGCCTAAGCAATTATGCGTGCCCAACGCCCCCACCTTCATCGTTTGAATGGGGATTTGCAGATAATCAATGGGAGACGCGGGCGAAGCAAAATGAAAGATGCCGTCCAATTCTCCAGGGAAGGAAATGAACTGCGTGACGTCATGGTGAACAAAAGAAAAGCCTGGGTCCTTATCGAGTTCGGTTAAATTCCGACGGTCCCCCGTAATGAAGTTATCCATGCCGACGACTTCCCAGCCTTCGTTGAGAAGATGGGCGCAAAGATGGGAGCCGAGAAAGCCGGCTGCCCCCGTAACAAGAGCTCTAGGCATGATGGTCATGAAGGAATTTTTCGAGGAAACTCGTATCAAAATTACCCGAGGCAAAATCGGCGTTGTCTAAAATAGCGCGCTGAAGTTGGGAAGTGTTAGCGAGCCCACGGCCTTTGATTTGCAGTTCTTGCAGAGCTCGTTTGGCAATGCGGAAAGCCTCCGGGCGATCTTTTCCGTGCACAATAAGCTTTGCAATCATGCTGTCGTAGTGTTGTGGAATGGTGTAACCCGCCGTGATGTGCGTGTCCATCCGCACTCCGCGTCCGCCGGGAAGTACAAGGTGGTCAATCTTCCCTGGCGTGGGACAAAACCCTCGTTCTGGGTTTTCTGCGTTGATGCGGAATTCCATAGCATGGCCTTTGATTTTCACATCATCTTGGGTGAAGTCCAAGTTCTGCCCCGCGGCGATTTTGATTTGCCACTGTACTAAGTCAATCCCCGTAACACACTCGGTCACCGGGTGCTCCACCTGAATCCGTGCGTTCAGTTCCATGAAGTAGAAATCTCCATGTTTGTCCAAGAGAAACTCCACCGTGCCTGCGTTGCGGTATCCCGATGCCTCGCAATAGGCAACGGCTGCATCGCCAATTTCCCTTCGAAGCTCTGGGTCTAATGCGGGCGAGGGTGCCTCTTCCAAGAGTTTTTGGTGCCGCCGTTGCACGGAGCAGTCACGTTCACCGAGGTGGACGGTCTGTCCGTCGGCGCCAGCAAGAATTTGAATTTCGATATGCCTTGGGTTCTCGATGTACTTCTCTAAATAGACTTCATCGTTTGCAAATGAAACGGCCGCTTCGGCCCTTGCTTGCGAAAACGCATTTCGAAGAGAAGGTTCATTGGAGGCCACGCGCATCCCCTTCCCGCCCCCGCCGGCCGAAGCTTTGACGATGACGGGGTAGCCGATTTCCTTCGCGATGACTGCCGCATCCTCCACACTGTCCACAATCCCTTCGGAGCCGGGCACAACGGGAACCCCGGCTGCCCTGGCCGTCTTTTTTGCCGTGGCCTTATCGCCACAACTTTGGATGACCGAAGTGGGTGGTCCAATAAATTGAATCCCGCAGGTTTCACAGACTTCGGCGAAATGTGCATTCTCAGACAAGAAACCATAGCCCGGATGAATGGCTTCGGCATCGGTGACTTCGGCTGCACTGATGATGCGGGAGATGTCAAGGTATGACTTTGCCGAAGGCGGCGGGCCAATGCAAACGGCTTCATCGGCCATTTCCAAATACGGCGCGTTAGCATCGGCCGTGGAATAAACCGCTACGGACTCAACACCTAACTCTCGCGCTGCGCGAATAATGCGCAATGCAATTTCTCCACGGTTGGCGATGAGGATGCGCCGAAACATGTTTTAGGCTTTGCGGTATCGAAAAAGTGGCTGGTCGTACTCCACGGATTCTCCATCCTTTGCAAGGATTTCTATGATTTCTCCGAAGGCTTCCGCGGGGATTTCATTAAAGACTTTCATGGCCTCAATAATGCACAATACGGACTCTGGTTTGATGGAGTCTCCGACTTTGACAAAATTGTCAGAGTTAGGGTTTGGCTTCTGATAAAACGTGCCGACCAACGGAGAAAGAAAGAGTTCTCCCTCGGCCGCGGCCGCGGGTTCCATTGCCGTAGGAGTGGGCGGTATTCCCACGGTCGGAATGGCCGGCGCACTTTGAACGACGGGAGTCCCTTGTGCATTTCGCGACAAGTGAACTTTGACGTCGTCTTTTTCCCAAGTGAGTTCGGTTAAGCCACCCTCATCCATGAGGGCAAGAAGTTCTTTAATGATGCTGAGATCCAAAATGTTTTCTCGGTTTGCTGAAGAAGAGGTCCCTATTGTGCCGTCCACGGACCGGATTTTCCCCCGCTTTTCCGAAGAAGACGGGTTTCTTGGATGGAAATACCTTTCGACATGGCCTTGGTCATGTCGTAGATCGTAAGCGCGGCAAGAGAAGCTCCTACCATTGCTTCCATTTCTACCCCCGTTTTCCCTGTCATTTTGCAAGTGCATTGAATCTCCAGGACGTTCTCGTTGGTGTCGGGAATCATGCGGACCTCCACAGTGTCCAGTATGAGAGGGTGGCACATGGGGATGAGGTCGGCGGTACGCTTAGCCGCTTGAATTCCTGCAATCCGCGCGACTTCGACGACCGCACCTTTAGGTAGATCGCCATCCATTACGCGTGCTAGGAGGCCTTCGGGGAAGAGAACCTGTGCGCTGGCCGTGGCCTGCCGATGGGTTTCCTCTTTTCCGCCGACGTCCACCATGACGGCGCGGCCCTGGGAATCCACATGGGAGAGAGGGGAAGATTGACTCATGATTCTGTGAGGTAGCCGTAGGAGAGGGAGTAACCTTTCGTTATTGTAAGAAAAGATGCTGCTCACCTCCGTCTCCATTCTCTGCTTCTTTCAGGCTCCTTCCCATGAGCTGGATGCTCTTCTGAGCAGTGCACAGGGGCTTCCGCCTGCCGACGTGCTCACTTTGGCCGATGGGCCCGCCCTCGACGCCCTGGAATCTTGGGAATTCCCCAGCGCCCCCCCGTCTCCTCAGCCGTCTTTCGCTGAGGCCCTCTGCCTCACTCGTTTGTCGGCCCGCTTAGGAGATGCAACCTACGGGATACTCCTTGCACCCCTTCTAGAGGATGCTCTATTCCGTCTTGCAGCTTTATCCGTCTTGGACATGGATGCATTCCGTCGGAATGAAAATGCTCAAACCATTCTCTCGACTTGGCTTCAATCAGAGACTTCTTCCAGTGCGGTCGCCTGGGCCGAAGGCTGCCGGGTGCTCTATGACCAAGGAGACGGGGCTCGTCGACGTGCAGCCGTTCGGTGGTTAAAAGAGGCCGTGAATCAGCAGCAAGGTGAAGCGCAAGTCTGCGCACTTCTCGCCCTAGCAAGGACGGGCGCCACTTTGGAAGAAGAGGCCATACTCCAATTAGAGGCTTTGGCATCTGGCATTCACCCTAAGGCTGGATTGGCACAGAGTTTGATTCAAGGTCATACACAGAAGGAACGGTTCCGTGAGAAGTTAGAAGCCTTAGAGCGCCTTTACCAGTCCATGGACGCTGAGGGCGATGATTCAGCAATTACAAGTCCGGATGACATCGGCTTGCTGAAAGAGATCCTAAAGATGGCTCGGATTCGTCATATGGAGGGCAGTTATTACACACAAGAGGAAATGGTGGCTGCGGCCGCCGACGGTATGTTGCGTTTGCTGGATCCTTACTCGACTTTTTTCACGGGTGAGGAGGTCGGCGAGTTTCTTTATGGCCTTAACCCGGAGTACGGGGGAATTGGGGCTTATGTCAATACGGTTGATGGAGTCTTCACCATCATTCGCCCCATTTATTCCGGCCCCGCTTATGAGGCGGGACTGCTGTCTGGCGATAAGATTCTTTCGGTCAACGGTTGGTCGACGGCGGACCAGCCGAACGACAACATCATCAAGCGTTTAAAGGGGCCACCAGACACCGATGTGACGGTTGAAATATTCCGACGTGGATGGACGGGGGCCCGAGATTTCACGATGAAACGTGGCAGGATTGAAGTACCCATTGTCAACACGACTTCTTTGCCCGAAGGGATTTTATATTTGGAGCTTGTGAGTTTCAGTATGGATGCCGCTGAACGAGTCCAGCGCGCCATCGACTCAGCCATGGAGGCTGGAAATCTTCGTGGTGTGATTTTTGATTTGCGCAATAATCCCGGCGGATCTCTCGATGCCGCAGTAGGTATTTGTGATTTATTCTTGCCCGCAGGGAAAACAGTTGTGACCACACGCTCCCGTGCGGGTGAAGAAGAGCGGCTAGAGACGGAATCTCCTGCGGTGGTCCCTACCGATATTCCCTTGGCAATCTTGGTTAACGAGTACAGTGCATCCGCGTCAGAAATTGTTTCTGGAGCTTTATCGGTTCACGGGCGCGCCGTGACCGTCGGTCAAAGGACCCATGGGAAAGGCTCTGTTCAGACGCTGCTGGGCTTGCGTGGTCTTCAGGACGAGCGTTTCCGAGATGGCAACCA
>Ga0302119_10000518_pt1 | contig 17414 bp, 14 predicted proteins | sample AG5_Tmax_MG_FD_203114 | JGI IMG/M metagenome (GOLD analysis project Ga0302119, IMG submission 203114) | Marine microbial communities from Western Arctic Ocean, Canada - AG5_Tmax | ecosystem: Environmental > Aquatic > Marine > Oceanic | place: Canada: Western Arctic Ocean | collected 2017-10-01 | reverse complement strand
GATTACTGCAACCGAAATACCAACAATAATGTCCGGTAGTGGAATTTTGCCAAATAAGCGAAACGAGCCCCACTCGAAGGTGCCAATAACGACCATCATCATGACGCCAATCAGGACCGCAACCGGAATCATTTCAATATACTCAGAAAGAAAAAGAATAAAGAACAGTAGCACGACAGCGGCAACAATACCCGAGAGTCGGCCACGACCACCGGATTTAATATTAATCAAACTTTGACCAACCATGGCACAACCGCCCATGCCGCCAAAAAATCCCGTTACGGTGTTAGCCACACCTTGACCTATACATTCTTTATTTGGTCGTCCTGTTGTTTGTGTGAGGTCGTCAATTAAATTAAGTGTAAGTAGGCTTTCAATTAAACCAACTAGTGCCATCACAATTGCATAAGGAAAGACAATTTGTAACATCTCTAAATCAAAAGGCACATTAGGCATATGAAACGGCGGGAAGGCGCCACCAATTGAGGCAACGTCACCAACCGTTCGTGTGTCCAAATCCAATAGCAATACAGCAATTGTGCCAATAACAATTGCCGCCAAAGTTGAAGGAATTGCACGGGTTAATTTTGGTAGATACTGAATAACAATCATAGTGATCACCATGATGATGAGCATAATCATAAGAGGCGTGCCGCTGATCCATTCGTCAGCTACTTTGAATTGTTTAATTTGTGCGAGGAAAATAACCATCGCCAATCCATTAACAAAACCGAGAAAAACAGGATGCGGCACCAAGCGAATGAACTTACCCATTTTTAGCAGTCCAAAGCAGATTTGAATCACACCCATCATCACGACTGCGGCAAATAAATATTCAACACCATGCTGAGCAATCAGTGTACCAATAACGACGGCAATGGCACCGGTTGCTCCTGAGATCATGCCCGGTCTACCGCCAATAATGGAAGTGATAAGACCGATAGTAAAAGCAGCATATAGGCCGACCAGAGGATTGACGCCTGCTAATAAGGCGAAAGCGACCGCTTCAGGCACTAGGGCGAGTGCAACCGTTAAGCCGGACAAAATATCATTCTTTGCGTTGCTAGGAACGCGTTTGTGAATCAATTTAAACATGGTTATTTTAAGTTTGAATGCTGTTTAGTTTTTTGCAGCAGGGATAACAGGAGTTGATGATTTAACATCACAGTTTTGCGCTCTGTGGCGTAGTGCGTGGTCCATTAGTGTTAAGGCCAACATAGCCTCAGCAATCGGTGTTGCACGAACACCAATACACGGATCGTGGCGACCTTTGGTAATAACTTCGTCGACTTCGCCATTAACATTAATACTTTCCACTGGCAGACGCAAACTGGAGGTTGGTTTGAGCGCAATAGAGACCAGTAAGTCTTGTCCTGAGCTAATACCACCGAGAGTGCCACCTGCATTGTTTGAAGTAAAGCCATCTGGAGTTAGTGAGTCGCGGTGTTCTGAGCCTTTTTGAGTGATGGCATTAAAGCCAGCACCGATTTCAATGCCTTTGACAGCATTAATACTCATCATTGCATGTGCTATATCAGCTTCCAATCGGTCAAAAATTGGTTCACCAAGACCAACAGGCATACCACTGGCGACAATATTAATACGTGCACCAATAGAATCACCTGATTTTCTTAAGGCATCCATATAATCTTCTAATTCACTAACTTTGGAAGCATCTGGACAAAAAAACGGATTGTTGTGTACTTCGTGCCAGTCAAAATTTTCAAAGGTAATTGGTCCTAATTGTTGCAAATAGCCACGAATTTCGACACCGTATTTTTCTTGCAAGTATTTTTTAGCAATGCCGCCAGCAGCGACTCGCATTGCTGTTTCTCGGGCTGAAGAGCGACCACCACCACGGTAGTCTCTTATGCCGTACTTTTGCTGGTAAGTGTAGTCTGCATGACCTGGACGAAAAGAGTTGGCAATATTGCCATAGTCTTTTGAACGCTGATCGGTGTTTTGGATGAGGAGTGCAATAGGCGTGCCTGTCGTCATTCCTTCAAAGGTTCCCGATAGAATTTTAACTTTATCTTCTTCACGGCGTTGTGTTGTATGACGGGAGGTGCCCGGTTTTCTTAAGTCTAAATCACCTTGTAAGTCGGCTTCAGTGAGGTTCATTCCTGGTGGGCAGCCATCAACAATGCCAATTAAGGCTTCACCATGGCTTTCGCCGGCAGTTGTAAGGGTGAATAGTTTTCCGATTGAATTGCCAGACATAGGCTTGGTTTAGCTGATGATATTGGAGTAATATTATACCTACCCCATATTTGTTGATTGATGGGTTTTATCGAGGGATTATGGTGCCCTTGGCGCGATTCGAACGCACGACCCCCCGCTTAGGAGGCGGGTGCTCTATCCAGCTGAGCTACAAAGGCAAATTATATATTGTTGTTAATTATTTCAATGAATTCAAATGGTAATTTGAGCAATAATGGAATCGGCGTTATTGTAATCGATTTCAATCGTTGACATGACACCACCACTCAGTAGTTTTAGCGAGGGAAATGACACCATGCCAATGGATTGTGACAGGGTTATTTCCTTTTCTAAAATATTTTGTACGTCAGGCGAATTTAAATCCTCGGCAAACTGTTTTGTTCCCAATCCTAGTTTTTCGGCAATGTTAATCAAGGTGTCTTCATTTGAAGGGTTTTTTGCTTCAAGATAATAAGCCCTCTGAATTGCCTCTATAAAATATTTTTCTACTCGTGGCTGTTGTTTTCTCGCACAAATAACCGCACGACATGCTATATAAGTAGAGCGCTTTGGCACGCACAAACGCCAAAAGTCAAAATTAAATTCAGTACCAGGTACAACTTGTTGGATTTTCTCCCAATTAGCCTGAACATAGTTTTGTGTCTCTAGACCCATTGGTGTGTTGTTGTCCGGTGCAAGGCCACCAAGCAAATAGCGGTAATTAACTTTATTGCCGATTTCATCCAGGACTTTCTTCCAGGTTGGTTTAAAAGCCCAGCACCAAGAACACATTGGATCGTGTGTGTAGTAAAGCGTATTTTGACTTGTAGAAGTCATAGATTAAAGCTAATGATAAGTATATAATCGTTATTATACAAGTTGAACAATTTGGAGTTTTTGAGATGAAAATAAATAAATTAATTCTATTGCCGTTATTATTAGGTACGCAGCTTTCTCTTGCAGGGAGTTATTCTGATTACGCCAAAGTGGTCTCGGTAGAAAAAGTATTTAACGATTACATCATTGAAGAGCCTTATAAAGAGTGCTATATTAAAGAGACTACTGTAAGAAGCGGGGACGGCAGTGCTACTAACGAAATAATAGGTGGTATTTTTGGTGGTCTTTTCGGTAATGCACTTGGTAAAGGTGATGGAAAAAAAGCCTTAACAATTGCAGGAACTGTATTGGGCGCCTCACTGGCGCATGATCAAGAACTGGAAAATTCCGGTAATCGAAAAATTGTTTCTGAAGAAATTTGTGAAATAAAATATCAGCGAACATCTGAGCGCCGCTTAAGTCACTATCTAGTCAAGTATTATTATGATGGGCATGCTTTTACTTTTAAAACCAAAAACAAACCATCGGAAGATACTATAAAGGTTAAGGTTAATGTTAGCCCAGTCATTATGGCTGACTAGTCTGAGTTTTGTCTTCGGTTGAGTAAATTCCCTTATTAAATTAAGCAAGTTTTTATTTGCTTAATGTAACTGGTTGATTATCATTCAAAGTATACTTTTGCTTCATATTCGCAATCGTCTCTACCGCGTATTAGAGTGTTCTTGTTAAATTTATTGAGATTATATGAAAGATATTAAAGTTGAAGATCGATTGATTTTTGCCTTAGACGTTCCTGAGATTGATCAGGCAAAAAATTTAGTTTCTGAGCTTGATGACAGTGTTAATTTTTATAAAATTGGCATGGAATTGTTAATGACTGGTCAATACTTTGATCTCCTTAATTGGCTTATTCAGCAAGATAAAAAAGTATTCGTTGATTTAAAGTTCTTCGATGTGCCCGAGACAGTCGGTCGTACCATTGCTCGTCTTAGTGATTACGGCGCAACTTTTGCGACAATCCATGGTAATCAGGCCTTAATGGAAAAAGCGGCGCAAACAAAAGGCGAATTGAAAATTTTAGCGGTGACCGCACTAACTAGTCTTGATAGGGGTGATCTTGATGATCTAGGCTTTGACTGCGACGTGCAGGATTTAGTGATTTCTCGCGCCAAGCGTGCTTTTGAAGCAGGTTGTGATGGCGTTGTTTCTTCTGGCCTCGAAGTGCCTTTTTTACGTGAGTTTGTTGATAATAAGCTGATTGCAGTAACACCAGGCATTAGACCCGTAGCTAATGATGATGATCAAAAACGCGTGGTTGATGTTGCGACAGCTTTTAAAAGTGGCTCGGATTATATTGTTGTGGGTCGCCCAATTAAGAACGCTGAAAATCGTTATCAAGCAGCCAGCGATATCCAAAAAATTATTCGCTCGGTTTTAGACTAAGTATATAATAGCCGCCTTTACAGTCGCGTAACTCAGTTGGTTAGAGTGCCAGCATGACATGCTGGAAGTCGTCAGTTCAAATCTGACCGTGACTACCATTCTTTTTCATCTAGAAAACCATAATCCGGCGTCCACAACTAAAGCACTTGGTGCAGTCATTATTTAAACAATAATGAAATCTCGACACTAAGCATTTCGTATACAATCATTTCCCATGAGAATGATTGCTGCTGCACTATTATTATTTACATCCCTGATAACTACTGCAGACTCTTCTTTGTACGAACGAGGCAAGGCCTATTTTTATGGCGACGGTGTTGAGCAGAGTTATCCTAAAGCGTTGCTTGCTTTTAAGCACGCCGCTAAAAACCAAGATTTGGATGCGGTTACTGCACTTGGCATAATGTACATTGAAGGCGTTGGTGTTGATCAAGATGATGCTAAGGGCATTGAATACCTTACACAAGCTGCAGATGAGGCCCATCCAAAAGCACAATATTATTTAGGAGCGATGTATTATTTAGGTATCGGCGTTGAACGCGATTTCAAAAGAGCTTTTGGTTTAATTCACCTCTCAGCACTACAAAACCATCTAGATGCTCAGAATAATCTTGCTGAGATGTATGATAAAGGTGAAGGCACTGATAGGAATTCAGAGGAGGCTAAAAAATGGTATAACGTTGCAGCAATGAATGGAAAGAACGAGCCCACTCAATATGAGCAGGGTCTTGCGTATCTTGCGCAGGGTGATTACAAAAAAGCATTTCAATGGTTTGAGCGCTTAGCAGAGGAAGGTCATGTCGAATCGCAGTTTCAATTAGGTTTTCTTTATGAGAATGGCAAGGGAGTTAAAACAGGCTATAAAAACTCTGTTCAGTGGTATAAGCTTGCGGCGGCCTATGATCACACTGTGGCAGTGTATCGTTTGGGTTTATTGTATGAAGCTGGTTTGGGAGTCTCTCAAGACTATATTAAAGCTAAGAAATACTATACAAGAGCACTCGAGATGGGCCACTTGGATGCCTATGTAAAATTAGCATATTTATATGAATACGGCAAAGGCGTTTCCATAAGCAAAAGCAAGGCGTATAAATATTATATTGCTGCCGCACGCAAGGGACATATCAATTCTCAGTTTAAAGTGGCAAACATGTACAAACAGGGCATTGGTACTAAGAAAGACATAGAAAAGAGCAGGTATTGGCTCCGGCAAATAGAGCTAGCACAACAGTCTTCTCAGTAGTTTTTAAACTGCTTTAAGCTGTGTCATTGCACGAAATCATAATATAAATAATGTTACAAACAGCGTTATAATACCGCTGTGTATAACGACATTCCTATGTGATGGACTACGATATCGTCATTATTGGTGGTGGCCCTGTGGGTCTGAGCTTTGCCTGCTCAATGATAAAATCAAAACTAAAAGTGCTTTTGGTGGAAAAAGCACCATTGAGCACTATTGCCAATCCAAAACTGGATGGTCGAGAAATTGCGCTGACTCATCAATCTAGAAAAATACTTAATGAGCTGGGTGTTTGGTCGCTAATCGACCAAGACGAGGTTAGTCCCTTAAAAGAAGCCAAAGTTTTTGATGGTGATTCGCCATCGTTATTAAGCTTTAATACCAATAAATCATCCATTGATGCGCTAGGCTATCTAGTGCCTAATCAACTTATTAGACAAGCTCTTTTTGAGCGCGCGACACAAGCTGAACATATTGAAATCATTAATGAAATCAGTGTTGAAGATGTTACTACGACAGCCAGCCTTGCAACAATTAAGCTTTCAGATGGTCGCACAATTGAATCTAAGTTGGTTGTTGCTGCGGATAGTAGATTTTCATCAATTCGCCGCAAGATGGGCATACCGTCATTAATGAAGGATTTTTCAAAGGTGATGATTACCACTCGGATGACTCACGAAAAACCGCACAATCACATCGCCCTAGAGTGTTTTAATTATGGTCATACTTTGGCACTTCTACCAATGAATGGTAATGTTTCATCGGTGGTTTTAACTGTTCCTGCCAATAAGGCGGATGAGATGTTGAGCCTTAATGAAGATGATTTCAATGCGCTCGCGGCCAAGGGTTTTAATAACAAGTTGGGCACAATGAAGCAAATTGGTAAACGCCATTCTTACCCGTTGATCGGTGTTCATGCCCAGCGTTTTAAAGCCAATCGATTCGCACTTATTGGCGATGCTGCTGTTGGCATGCATCCGGTGACGGCACATGGCTTTAATTTGGGCCTGAGAGGGCAAAATATACTTGCTGAAAGTATTCATGAGGCCTTGGATCATGGTGGTGATATTGGTGCAATTAAGGTACTTACGCGTTTTGAAAAAAAACAGATTAACCTTACTCGATTGATGTTTTTTGGCACCAATGGTGTTGTTGCCTTATTTACTAACGACGACGCAATTGCTAAACAAGTGCGAAGGTTTGTTCTCAAGTTTGCCGATAAATTTCCGCCAGTTAAAGCTTTGATTACGCAGCATTTGACTGAATCGAAAAAAAGCAATTTATTACCTTTTTAAGTTTAAATATAATGACCGGTGATTTAACCCATCTCAGGCGTGAGTTTCGCCAAAGTGGCTTGAGTAGAGATGAACTCGATGCCAGTCCTATTGTACAATTTTCTCAGTGGTTTGCACAAGCAAAAGAAGCAGGTATAGTTGAACCGAGTGCGATGAGTTTAGCTACAGCTGATGATAATAATATTGGTGTGCGTACAGTTTTATTAAAGTTTTTTGATGAAAAAGGCTTTGTCTTTTTTACCAATTATGAGTCCACAAAATCACATCAGTTGGGCACGAGAGCACAAGCAGCCTTACTGTTTCCTTGGCTTGCTTTGGAGCGACAAGTGAAAATTATGGGCAAGGTAGAGAGAATTTCAACTTTGGAGTCAATTAAGTATTTTGCTTCCAGACCGAAAGAGTCGCAGTTAGGTGCTTGGGCGTCTCAACAATCTTCAAGTATTTCTTCAAGAAATTTGTTGCTTACTCAATTTGAATCTATAAAGAATAAGTTTGCTAAAGGCGAAGTGCCGTTGCCAGATTTTTGGGGTGGTTATCGTGTTATACCTGATAGTATTGAGTTTTGGCAGGGTAGAGAAAATCGCCTTCATGATCGTCTTATCTATAAAAGAAAAGAGGGCGAATGGGTTGTTAGTCGATTGTCTCCCTGAGTGACGACAGCACATCATCAGTTTTAGGCATTACACCTCGCCAGAAATAATACGCTTCTGCTGCTTGCTCAACTAGCATCCCCAAGCCATCACTAACATCGCTAGCACCACTTTGTTCGGCCCAATCCATAAAAGGCGTTTTTCGACCATACATTAGATCGTAACAGAAAGCCTCTTCTGCTACCCCTGGTAGTATCGCTGGCACATCTCCCGATAAAGAGGCACTGGTCGCGTTAATGATAATATCAACAGGTTTGGCTTTAATTTGATCCATACCAAAACCACAAACCTTACCGTGTTTGGCAAAATCAATAGCCAGTTTTTCAGCTTTGGACTTTGTTCTGTTTGCAACCAATATTCTGACGGGTTTTTTCTCTAGTAAAGGTAGTAGAATGCCTTGGGTAGCACCACCAGCGCCCAGTATCAAAATGTCTTTACCTTCTAACGATAGACCTAGGTTGTTGCAAAGGTCATTAACAAGACCCTTGCCATCCGTATTTTCTCCATAGAGTTCGCCGTCTTGAATTTTAATGGTGTTGACGGCGCCCGCTGTTTTGGCATTAATTGTGAGGTGATTAGCAAGCTTAAAAGCTTCTATTTTAAATGGGACTGTTATATTAAAGCCTTTACCACCTGAAGAAATAAAATCAAGAACAGACTCAGTAAAGCTATTTTTTTCTGCTAGGATTTTTGCGTAACTAATGTCACACCCAGTTTGCGCAGAAAATTGGGTGTGAATCGTTGGCGATAAGCTGTGTTCAATTGGGTTACCAAAGACAGCGTAGTTATCCATTATTCAGTTGTACTGCTCGTTTTCTCAATAGACTTAGCGGCGGTTTTTTCAACTGGCTTATTAGCTTGACTCTCTGCTGGTTGAGTCACTGGCTTTGCTACAGACTTAGTAATTTGCCTCTCAACTGGCTTGTTGACCTGAGTGTCGATCGGCTTGTTAACTGGCGCATCAATTGGTTTACTTTGTTGTCTCTCAACTGGCTTTTTAGGTTGGTTTTGAGTCGGTCTATTGGTTTGTTTTTCAGTCGATTTCCCACCTCTGTTTTGATTATCAGATTTACCTTGGGCGTTATCTTTGTTCTGATTGCCGCGGTTTTGGTTTTGATTGCGGTTACGATTTCGATTTCGATTCTGATTTCGATTCTGATTCTGATTTCGATTTTGCTGTCTGCCTTGTGACTTTTTTGTTTCATTTTTTTCTTTTAAGCTAAATAATTTAGCAAAAAAAGAAACTTTCTTCTCAGGTTTTTTAGTTGTTGGATGGTTCATGGTAATGACTGCTTTAGCAGGTTTTTCCACCAAACCGAAGTCGAGTGAGTCTTGTGGCTTTGAAATGCCTTGATAACTCTTGTGTTGTGATCTTATTACACCTTTCTGTTTAGTAATATTAAACGCAGGGAAGTGCAGATATTGATTTGGTAGTAGCGTAACTCTAATGCCGTGCTTAGCTTCCATATCCAATATAAACTGTCTTTTTTCATTCAGTATGTAGGTAATCACTTCGACGGTTGACTGTACAGTAAAGCCACCCGTTTGCTTGCTGCTGTTACAGGTATCTTCAAGCTGTCTGATGATCGATAGCGCTAGCGTTGGTATTGTTGGCGTGTATCCGCTACCATTGCATTGAGAGCAGGTTCTGCTAATCGATTCACTGACAGAACTTTCCAGGCGTTGGCGTGAAAGTTCTAGTAAACCGAATCTTGAGATATTACCTATTTGAACACGTGCACGATCATTTGCAGTTGCCTTTTCCATTGCTTTTTCAATCGCTTGTCTGTGTTCTGTGCTAGACATATCAATGAAATCAATAACAATCAAGCCACCAATATCACGGAGCTGAATTTGTGCGGCAATTTCAGCCGCTGCATGAAGGTTTGTTTTATAGGCTGTTTCTTCAATATTGGCACCCTTAGTTGCTCTTGCTGAGTTAATATCAATTGCAGTCAATGCTTCAGTAGGATCAAAGACAACTGTTGCGCCAGATTTTAGAGAAACTTCACGTGTAAACACACTTTTAACCTGTGCTTCGATACTCATATGGGCAAACAATGTGTGTTCTGAAGAGTCGAATAATTTAATTCGGTCAAGGTAGTGCGGCATGACAAAGCCAACAAACTCTCTAACGCTTTGGTAGGTTTCTAAATCATCAACGATGACGCTGTCAGTGTCTTCCCTTAAGTAGTCACGGATAGTCCTAATGGTAATATCGCTTTCTTGGTAAATCAGGAAGGGGTCAGATTGTTTCTTGGTGGCTGTCCTAATTGAGCGCCATAACTGAGTAAGGTGATCAACCTCCCATTGGAGCTCTTCTAGGCATTTTCCTGCACCTTCAGTCCTAATAATTAAGCCAGAGTGTTTGGCCAATTGAATTTGTGGCAGTAATTCTTTTAATTCCTGACGATCCGAAGTGGTAACCTGGCGTGAAATACCAGCACTTTTGGGATTGTTTGGCGTCAAAATCATATAGGCGCCAGCAAGATTGATGTAAGTGCTTAAAGCCGCACCCTTGTTACTGCGCTCTTCTTTTTCAACTTGGACAATAATCTCTTGACCTTCTTTAAGAACGTCGCTAATTGTGAGTTTATCGCCTTTTGGTGTTACACCACTTGCGAAGAATTCTGAAACCTCTTTAAACGGTAAAAAGCCATGCTTTTCTTTTCCGTAATCTATAAAGGCTGCCTCAAGAGATTGTTCTACTCGAGAGATTTTTGCTTTATAAATATTGCCTTTTGTTTTTTGATTAAGGCTGGTTTCAATGTTGAGGTCAGTGAGTTTTTGATTCCTTACGATTGCAACTCGGATTTCCTCTTTGTGAGTTGCATTGATGAGAATGTGATTCATGATAAAGTCCTATAATATCAGGACTACCGAGCACGTACAAAGGCTCAATACGGGAGTATTGAATGGTAATAAAAGTGTTAATAATGTGAGTCATCAACTAATAATAATTTGTTCTGTATGTGGCTTCAAATAGCCCAAAAAAGTACACCCCTTGATTGTTTTTGATTATTGTCATCAGGGAGTATTAAAAAAAATTGTTGTTGGTCGAATTCAAATATTCGACGACCGCATTATATCATAATTTTGAATAACAACCCACTTTACTGATGAAGGGTTCGACCTCCATCAACATTAATCACTTCGCCAGTAATGTAATTAGCGTTAGCAAGGAACAGTACAGCTTCAGCTATATCGGCAGGTGAACCTTGTCTTTTTAGGGCGATACGTTCAATCAATGTTTGTTTTGTGTGTGTTTCAAGTTTCGCTTTTTGTTCTGGCCAAAGAATAGATCCTGGGGAAACACCGCAAACTCTTACGTCCGGTGCAAGCTCTTTGGCCAGAGTTTTGGTTAGTGTTTTAACACCCATTTTTGAGATGTTGTAAATCGCGTAATTCTTTAAGGGGCGTTCGGCATGAATGTCAACAATATTGACAATGCATCCTTGTGTATCTTTAAGTTTTTTACTTAGACCCTTAGATAGTAGAAAAGGCGCTCTTACATTGATATTCATGATATTGTCCCAATCGTTCGTAGTGCAGTTTTCAAGTGGTGTGGGATAGAACACAGAGGCATTATTTACGAGTAAATTAATGTTTTCAACTGACTCTACAAGTTGATTTATATCATTAACAAAGGTCAAGTTTGCATGAATTATTTGTGCAGAATTTTGACGTTTTTTGTTGAATTTGTCGCACAAAGCTTTTGCTTCTTGCTCTGATTCGTTGTAATGAATAATGACATTAAACCGATTATCATGTAGTGCTTTTGCAATTTCGGCGCCAATTCTTGCGGCACCACCTGTGATCAATGCTGTTCTCATTATTAAGCTGAACCTGTAAAGAAATTATTTTTCAATTTGACTATTCAAACAAAAACGAGACCTTGTGCGTATAAAATATTTTGCCTATGACTCTTGAAGATATTATAGCGCAATCCATTCGTGATAATAATGGCACAATTGGTTTTGATGCTTTTATGGATTTAGCGCTTTACACGCCTACGCTCGGTTATTATCGTCGTGGTGAGGCCATTTTTGGCGAGCAAGGCGATTTTATTACCGCACCAGAAACTTCTGACCTATTTGGTTATTGCCTAGCAAAACAATGCGAACCAATTATTAATGGTGGCGGCAACATTCTTGAGTTTGGTGCTGGCACTGGCACTCTCGCCGCGCAAATACTTTTTGAGCTCGCTAGGCTTGATTCATTGCCTCAAAAATACTACATTTTAGAGCTTAGTGGGAAATTACAACAAAAGCAAAAAGAAACGATTTCTCGAGTTTTGCCCGAACTTATTGAACGTGTTGAGTGGCTCAGTAGTTTGCCAAGTGACTTTTCCGGTGTGGCTATTGCAAATGAAGTGTTGGATGCGATGCCAGCTAAAAGAGTACGTTTTCACCAGGGTGAGTTTTTTGAATTGGATGTTTCTATCGAAAAGGGATTGTTCCAGTGGCAACAACAAAATATACCATTCTGCAGTCCTTTAACGCCTTTACCTAACAATTGCACCGAGGGTTACATGACAGAAGTTAATCAACAGGCAATCGCTTGGATTGAATCACTTTACGAGACGATGAGAGATGGTCTAGTATTGATTATTGATTACGGTATGGCGCGTAGCGAGTATCATCATGAGCAGCGTACCCAGGGAACACTTAGATGTTATTATCAACATAAGGCGAGTGATAACCCGTTCGAGAATATTGGCAAACAAGACATTACCACCTCGGTTAATTTTTCTGATGTTGCAGAGCAAGCCTTAGAGAGCGGCTTTACAATTGTCGGGTATTGCACTCAGGCAATGTTTTTGATTTCACTAGGGATTGATCAATACCTGCTAGATGAAAAAGATTTGGATAGACGTGGCATTCTGGCTCAACAAGTTAAGCAGTTGGTTTTACCAAGTGCGATGGGCGAAAGTTTTAAAGTGTTGGCATTGACAAAAAAACAATCAGTAAAATTGGAAGGGTTTAAGGAACAAAACTTAGTCAATAAGCTTTAGTTAATAAAAAAATTATATATGGATATTCTCCAAACCATTGCTCTCGCGCTTATTCAGGGCCTCACTGAATTTTTGCCAATTTCCTCTTCTGCACACTTGCTTTTTCCGTCAATACTTTTTAATTGGCCAGATCAAGGACTTGCGTTTGACGTTGTTCTGCACCTTGGATCACTCAGTGCTGTCGTCTATTATTACCGATGCAGTTTGCACTCGATGTCTAATGATTTTTTCGGTTCATTTAAAACAAGACAGTTAAGTGCGGATGCAATGTTGGCCTGGGGCGTTATACTTGGCACCATACCTGTTGGCTTGGTAGGTCTGTTGTTTAAAGATTTTATTGAGCTGAACTTGAGAGCTATTGAAGTGGTGGCTTATGCAACCTTATTTTTTGGTTTGTTGTTGGGATTGTCCGATTGGGTTCATCGTAAAAAAGACAAACTGAGGGAGATGATTACTTGGCGTGATGTTATTATTATTGGCCTCTTTCAGGCCATCGCACTAGTGCCTGGCACTTCAAGGTCCGGCATTACCATCACTGCAGCTCTATTATTAGGTTTGTCGTACAAGTTGTCATTGAAGTTTGCTTTTTTGCTTTCTATTCCCGTTATCATTTTATCAACCCTGTTGATGACAATAGATTTGGCCACCAGCACTAACTCTATTGACTGGCTTAGTTTATTGTTGGGTTTTGTGATTTCTGCCTTGACTGCTTATGCAACCATTACGATGTTTATTCGTTTGGTTGATAGGGTGGGAATGTTACCATTTGTGCTTTATAGATTATTATTAGGGGGTTTGTTATTTCTACTTTAGACCGACAAGAGATTTTTCGCAAAGACTATACGCCAAGTGCTTATCTTATCGAAACAACTGAACTCAGTTTTGATTTGGGCAATGATGGCACGACTGTTTCTTCACGCATTGTGTTTTACCAAAACCCTCATGTTAACAACATATCTTCTGAATTATTTTTGGACGGTGTTTCACTTGAGCTACTCTGTGTAAGTATTGATGGAGGTGCTGCAGATTACGAGCTAAAAGACAACGGTCTTTTATTGTCTAATTTGCCTAAACGTTTTGTTTTGGAGATTGATAACCGCATTCATCCAGAGACCAATACCAGTCTTAATGGTCTTTACCAATCCAGCGGCAATTTTTGTACACAATGCGAAGCAGAGGGTTTTAGACAGATTACTTATTATTTAGACAGGCCCGATGTGCTTAGCATCTTTACTACGCGAATCACTGCCAATCGTGAGGAGTATCCAGTACTCCTTAGCAACGGCAACTTGTTGGAAGAGTCTAAAACACATGCATTGTGGCATGACCCTGCGCCCAAGCCTTGTTATCTTTTTGCTCTAGTAGCAGGAAAACTCGATTATTTACAAGACTCATACACGACTGCCGAGGGGCGTGAAGTGGACTTAAGGCTCTACGTTGAGCCGCATAATATGCACAAAACCAAATTTGCAATGACCTCCCTAATCAATGCATTTAAGTGGGAAGAGAGTCGCTTTAAGTTGTCTTATGATCTGGACATTTACATGATTGTTGCGGTTGATGATTTTAATATGGGGGCCATGGAAAACAAAGGTCTTAATATCTTTAATTCTGCCTGCGTATTGGCGAATGAAGAAACCACAACCGACAAAGACTTTATTAATATCGAATCAATCATTGGCCATGAATATTTTCATAATTGGACGGGCAACCGAGTCACTTGTCGAGATTGGTTTCAACTCAGCTTGAAAGAGGGGTTAACGGTTTTTAGAGATCAAGAGTTTACTTCCGACCTTCGTTCGAGATCCATTCAAAGGATTGCTGATGTGGTTGCACTCAAGACTTATCAATTTGCAGAAGATTCTGGTCCTATGGCACATCCAGTGCGCCCTGAGTCCTACATTGAAATGAATAACTTCTATACCGCAACTGTATACAACAAAGGTGCTGAAGTGATTCGCATGATTCACACCATTCTCGGTGAAGTTGGTTTTCAAAAAGGCATGCGTCTATATTTCGAACGACACGACGGCGATGCTGTCACCATTGATGATTTTGTTGCCAGTATGGCAGACGCTAATGATTATGATTTTAGTCACTTCCTGCATTGGTATTCGCGCGCTGGCACACCTGAAGTTGAAATCGTCGAAGAATATGACGAGCAAACGAAAACTTACCGTGCAACCTTTGTTCAAATCAATCAGGACAGTGCATTGTGCATACCTAATGCTTTTGGTTTACTGGATGACTATGGTAATGAATTAACAACCGATGTTGTTATGATTGATGAATTACAAAAAACACTGGAATTTAGTAATATTAATTCCAGGCCTATTGCTTCATGGTTTAGAGGATTTTCTGCGCCTATCCGTGTTCATTCTAATGCTTCATTTGAGCAGAAATTATTCCTTTGTATCAATGATAGCGACGCCTTTAATCGTTGGGATAATGCACAACAATTATGGCTTGATTGTATTTTGATGAATGAAGATACCCAACAACTAAAACTGTTTTCTGCCTTTGCAGAATTGCTTGAAAATGAAAGTGACTACGCTTTGCTTTCGGAAATGTTGAGTTTGCCAAGCGAGAATATATTACATCAAAGCGTAACTAAAATTGATATTGGTGAGCTTCATCGTAAGCGTGAAAACACCATCCAATTGATGCTCGTGACTCTCAAGCCAGCATTACTAAGCACTTATATAAAGTTAAGTGATAGTGTGGCATTTGAGCTTTCACCAGAATCAGTAGGTAAAAGGGCTTTGAAGAATTTGTGTTTGACTTATCTTGTGCAAGGCGGCGAATTTGAATTGGCCTTTGAGCAATTTAGTAAAGCCAATTGCATGAGTGATAAACTCTGTGCACTGCAGGCTCTGCTTGCAAAGGAAAATCCTTATCGTGAAGAGGTTGTTGCTGAATTCTATTCTCAATATTGTGACGATGTACAAGTGATGGATAAGTGGTTTGCTGTTCAAAGCTTGTCTCCAACAATGAATGTTGAGCGATTGAAAGTACTAATGAAGCATTCACTTTTTAGCCTAACAAACCCCAATCGAGTGCGTTCAGTGCTCAGCGCTTTTAGTCAAAATCATATTCAGTTTCACACTGATGAAGGTTACCAACTAATGGCCAACAGTGTTGTTGAGTTGGACAAGATCAACCCGCAAATGGCTGCAAGACTCGTGAGCTCATTGAATCACTGGCGACGTTTTAGTCATAACTATTCTAAGTTACAGCGCAATCAACTTGAGCGTATTTGTTCACTTCAGAATTTGTCGAGTGACGTGTATGAAATTGTCAATAAAGCCTTGGCATAGTGTCCATGATTGAGAAGACCCACATTCTAGCAACGCTGTTAATCGATAGAGATTTAAAAATATCTGTCGCAGAGTCATGCACGGGTGGCTCCTTGGCAAGCACTTTAACCAGTGTTTCAGGCGCATCAAGCTACTTTGACCGTGGCTATATTGCTTATAGTAATGAAGCCAAAATTGATATGCTTAAAGTTGATCCTCAAACTATTACCACTGAGGGCGCTGTAAGTGAAGCTGTTGCTATTGCAATGGTTAAGGGTGCAATCAGGCAATCAGGCTCCGATATTGCTGTGGCAATTACTGGTATTGCAGGGCCAACTGGCGGCACAGAAAACAAGCCGATCGGCACAGTTTGCTTTGGTTTTGCCGTAAAAGGCAGCCTGTCAACAAGCACACAGTCTTTTCAAGGCACTCGAGAGGAAATTGTCACCCAAAGTGTTGACTTTGTCTTAAACCATCTGATTTCTTCTCTTTGATTCCTGCACACACAGTTTCAGTTGCGCCAATGATGGATTGGACCGATAAGCATTGTCGTTATTTTTATCGATTGTTAAGTAAGAAAGTTCAGCTCTATACTGAAATGATTACTGCCAAAGCCATTCTAAATGGCGATAAACATCGTCTGCTTGATTATAACGCAACAGAGCATCCACTTGTTCTACAGCTGGGCGGTAGTGATGTTGGCGAGATGTCGGAATGCGCTGAAATTGCTGAGAAATGGGGTTATGATGCTGTTAATATTAATGTGGGTTGCCCGTCCGAACGTGTTCTTTCGGGAAGTTTTGGCGCTTGCTTGATGAGAGAGCCAGATTTGGTTGGCTCCTGTGTTGAGAAGATGATAGAGGCTTGCGATATTCCAGTGACGGTTAAATGTCGAATTGGTGTTGATGAGATGGAAAGTTATGCTGAGTTGAGTGAGTTCATCAAGCGTATTGCTGATAATGGTTGTGAGCAGTTTATTGTTCATGCAAGAAAGGCATGGTTGCAAGGACTAAGTCCGAAAGAAAATCGCACCATTCCACCGCTTAATTACCCATGGGTTTATCGATTAAAGCAAGATTTTCCGAAATTGACTATTTGCATCAACGGCGGCGTGCAAAATGCGTTTGAGATTGATCAACATTTGTCTGATGTTGATGGTGTAATGTTGGGTAGAGTGGCGTATCAACAGCCATATTTATTGGCAGAAATAGATCATCAATTTTATGGCGAACAAAAGTCACTAAAAAATCGAGAAAATATCTTAATTAAGTATATGAGCTACATTCAAAATGAATGTGAAAAAGGTGTGCCAATTAGGTCAATGACTAGGCATATTTTGGGCCTGTATCATGGTGAAAAAAATGCCAAATTATTTCGTCGATTACTCAGTGGAAAGACGGTTGAAATGAATCATCTCAATGAATGGTTAAATATTGT
>Ga0302119_10000515_pt1 | contig 17453 bp, 20 predicted proteins | sample AG5_Tmax_MG_FD_203114 | JGI IMG/M metagenome (GOLD analysis project Ga0302119, IMG submission 203114) | Marine microbial communities from Western Arctic Ocean, Canada - AG5_Tmax | ecosystem: Environmental > Aquatic > Marine > Oceanic | place: Canada: Western Arctic Ocean | collected 2017-10-01 | reverse complement strand
GAGCTCCTCGCCTACGTGTAACGAGACGTTGCGAAACACATCGGATTGTAGTTGAAGGGTTTCTTTAAGGTTTGTGAAGCCTACATAAGAAATCGTCAACTCCACTTCTCCTGTGTCGAGTGTTAGGCTAAAAAACCCATACAGATTCGTTGTGGTTCCAATGAGCAACTTGCTATCATACACAGACGCCCCTATTAATTTCTCTCCTGAAGATGCATCAGTTACATACCCTGATATGGTGGCTTTTTGGCACAGTGCAAGCTGGCATAAACTCAAAAGCGCCAATGCTAAAACTGTCCTTAAAATATTGGATTGCATAGCAGCAGCAGGTCTATCTGTTAGGATTTGAAAAATTAACCATGAATGTTTAGCGTGAATTTATGACTACTCCTCTTATACCGCGTACCTAAACTCTCGTTTTGCTTTTTTTATTATAAAAACCTGGGTCCTTATTCATTGAATAAGCTAGTAAGATACGTATTTTAGGAGAGTCTTGCTGAGTATTTCCCGGTGTTGCCGGGGCGCCAAATGGGAATTTGTTTGGCACGATCATGCGGCTATTTGGGTTTACAATAAGCTGTTCAAAAGGTCTTTTGTGGGTTTGGGAGGCCTTGTTGTTGTGAGTAGATCATTTCCTTTTTCATACATTTACTTAGCCAATGTCTTAAACCATCAATTATCTGTATCGTCATGAAAAACCTACTGCTCACACTGTCCATTGCCATGCTATCATTAGGAAGTGCAATCTCACAGAACCGGTATTCCCAGGGTGAAGTCGTTACAAAAGATGACCAGCTCACCTACCTAAAATCAGATATGACACCTGCTACTGGAATGGTGTCTTCTAAATATATTGATGGGCAGCTAAAGCATGAGTGGAATGTCAAGGACGGCAAAGAAGATGGGTTGTGGAGAAAATGGCATGAGAATGGTCAGCTAAAGAAGGAATTCAATTTCAACAACGGCAAGAAAGAGGGAGCATACAGGTGGTGGTATGAAAATGGCCAATTGGAGGTTGAAGGCAATTTCATAGACGGGAAAGAAGAAGGGGTATTTAAAAAGTGGTACGACAACGGCCAGGTAAGGGGGGAAGGCAGTTTCAAAGATGGAAAACTAGAGGGTCTGGTTCGCTGGTGGCATGAAAATGGGCAATTAATGTCGGAAGAAACTTACCAGGAGGGAAAGGAAGACGGGTTGAGCAGAACGTGGTATGAGAATGGACAGTTAGAGGTCGAGGGAAAATTTGTTACAGGGAAAGAGGAAGGTCAATTCAGGACCTGGCATGAAACCGGCCAACCAAAGGGAAAGGGGAGCTTCAGGGGTGGCGTACAGACCTCGTGGACTAAATGGGATGTAAACGGCAAAGAGATCAAAGAAAAATAATCATTGATCCAGTCAGCCTTATTGCCCTGTCAGGCGACTGATGAGGTAAGACATCGTTCTCCACAAACTATTTGTGTAAGAGCTGGACTACTTTCTTATCAATCGGGAAGGTCATGTCCTCCTCCTTCAATAGTGAAAGAGAGACTTTTCGAAAGGCCTCAGCACCTTCTTCCAGTCCATCAAAATCCATAGACTGCGTCTTAAACTCAATGTCTGGTGTTTCCACCGGGGAGACTAGATAATAAATGCTCATGATCTGGGCATCAGTGTGGAAGGCGGATTTTTGAAAGAAATCTGTGGTATAAAAATGACCCAGGACTTCTATTTCAATTCCCAGCTCCTCCCTCCATTCCCTTTTTAGTCCATCTATAGTCCCTTCACCTAATTCTAAACCCCCACCAGGGAACTTGGTCATGTAAGTGTTTCTGAAAAACTCGTCGCTGAGCAGCACGTTCTCATTCTCATCTATCCAGATTCCATAAACCCGTATAATGAACCTGGAAACAGACATGCTGGTCAGGATTTTCGTTTAAGGGTCCCCTTAATATTCTCAGCAGCGGCAACAAGCATGGAATTGGTACGGGTATAAAGGGCGTACTGCTTCTTCTCCGGGTTGTACCCCTGGATGTATTTTTCAACGCCCGGGATCATCGAACCTTCAAAATCAAATTTGTTCGCGAATTTAGAAACTCGCTTTATCGCCTCCCAAATGAGTAGGGAATTTGCACCGCTAGATCGCAGAGCGGGATTTCCACCATTCAATAAGTAATATGCCTGGTTTTGGTCCCAAACGATCAAAGTCCCAGCATGTAAATTGCCTTCTGAGTCCTGGGCAGTCAGGAGGATCCCATTATTATTTTTAGTTGCTGCATGATATATGTTCCTGACCAATTCCAGGCTGAAATCCATCTTCTTGCCCTGGCGTTCATACGACATCTGGCATAGGGCATAGAGGCCATCTATATCACTGGATTCAGTTACGTGAATGTTGCCTTCCGCTTTTTTGATCTCGCCTTTAACCCTCTGTTTGAAATTGGCGTAAGTGCGCTCGTGATCTTTTATTCCTGACAACACATAAGTGTGCAGTACCGCCTTTTTGAATCCTGTCTCATCAAACTCGGTTCCGAACACTTCATAGTTCATCTGCATGTAGAACTTGTCGTGCTTTGGGAGCATTGCCATAAGTTGTGCGGCAGCCTTATCTTGGTCGGTGTCTTTGGCGAACCACAATCCAAGAAAGGGCGTCAATCCGGGCATTCCAAGGGCTTTGAAAGGCCCTTTGGTTTTAACAACATATACAAAGGCCGCACTTATTGCGCTTTCTTCTTCAATCAAAATAGCTTCCCAATCATCATTTTCTACCACGGCATCAAGCCACCACGGCTGCATGAAGATGGGGATATCATCACAGTTGGCACTAAGGGAGATGTACTTGGTTTTTATAGACTTCACGGACTGATACAATCACCTACCAACACAAATATATGTCATAAATTGAGGGAATACTCTTAAATTTATCCCTGCGTATACCGGTCTATGGAGGCGCAGGCTAGCAGGCAGGCCCATAAAGTGAGGACGATGGATGTACATGTATTGTGTGAGAAAAACTCACTTTTCAGTCAGTTTATTGCGGAAATAAGGGATGTGGAAATCCAGCAGGATCCGATGCGATTCAGGAGGAACCTGGAACGAATGGGCGAGATTTTTGCCTATGAGATAAGTCAACATATTGGTTATGCGGAAAAGAAGGTAACGACGCCATTAGGTGTCGCGGATGCTATGGTTCCGGTTGAACAGCCAGTACTTTCAACAATTTTGAGGGCGGGACTGCCACTTCATCAAGGATTGCTAAACTATTTTGATGGAGCCGACAATGCATTTATCTCGGCATATAGAAAGCACGATGATGCCGGTGGTTTCGAGATTCATGTCGAATACCTTGCTTCTCCAAGCATAGATGGCAGAACCGTTATCTTATCTGATCCAATGCTGGCATCAGGCCAATCAATGGTTCTATGCTATGAGGCATTGCTAGAGAAGGGAACTCCTGCCCACACACATATTGTTGCGGTGATGGTCAGCGAGGAGGGGTTGGAATATCTGAAAAATAAGTTGTCTGGAAATACTACATTATGGCTTGGCGTCGTTGATAAAGAACTAGATGCTAACTCTTATATAGTGCCGGGATTGGGGGATGCCGGGGATTTGGCTTTTGGTACTAAGACTTAAATTATGATTGGGGAGATATTGCAAATTGCAGGGTGGCTGTTTTTTGTCATCTTTAAGTTTATCTGGGCACCGGTGACTATGGCCACTACCACGGACTATGCGTGGTGGGAGATACTGGTGATTACAATTGGAGGAGCCTGGCTGGGGATCATTATATTTTATTACTTCGGTAAAATGATCATTTCCTTTTTCAATAAGAAATGGAACAGGATTCCAAGAAAGTTTACCAAAATGAACCGCTTTGTAATCCGTGTGAAGAAGGAGTGGGGCCTTGCTGGCCTGGTGAGTATCATGGGTATCATATCCGTGCCTTTGTGTTCCCTGATAGCTGCGGCTTATTTTCAGGAGAACAAACGGACAATACCGGCACTTTTAACCAGTGCGGTAATCTGGGCAGCGAGCCTTACGGTTATTGTCTTCCTGCTTTTTAAAGACAAGGATCAGGTCCTATAAGTAGAACATGAAAAAACCCTCCAGACATTGTCTGGAAGGCTTAGGCATTTTGAAAAAGTGCTGTCTACTTTTTCTCTTCAGATTTCTCTTCAGAGATAGTGGAAGTTTTTGATCCTGGCTTTTCCTTGCAGGATTTTGCCGCTGCTGTACTGCCTTTTGCACAACAACCTTTTTTCTTGGCCGAAGTTTTTGAGCAGTTTTTGTTCTTCTTGGCCTTCTTGCAATTCTTCTTGCAGTTGTCGCCACATTTGTGGTCGCATGAGGCCTTGTCACAATAAGTTCCCGCAGTGTTTTCTATAGAGGCGGTGGCAGTGTAGGCAGTTCCGAGAAATGCAAACATTGCACATAGTATAAGTACTCTTTTCATTGTTTTTAGATTTGTTAGATGTCTTAAGTGAAATAACTCAACGTTTGGTATCTAGTAATGTTGCCAAAGATACGAATATTAATTCAACGGAATCTTGCTATTGGTGTATGGCTGCCTGATACCGATTGCTCCAAGTTTACCAATACCTCGGCATCTAGTGGTAGATAGACATCTACCCGGGAGCCAAATTTTATGAAGCCCAATTGCCCGCCTTGTGTGACTTCCTGCTTTTCCTCTGCATAGTAAACTATTCTTCTGGCAACTGCTCCTGCAATTTGGCGAACCAGAATTTCACGGCCTTGTTTGTCCCTTATTACTATAGTTGTCCGTTCGTTTAGGGTCGATGACTTTGGATGCCATGCTACCAGGTATTCACCCGGATGGTATTTTACATATTGGACTTCTCCTCCTACAGGATACCAGTTGACGTGAACATTAAGAGGAGACATGAATATCGATACCTGTTTTCTTTTTCCTTGAAAATATTCAGGTTCCTCAACTTCTTCAATCACCACTACCTTACCATCTGCAGGTGCAATGACCAACGACTCGTTGGGTGCAAGGGTTCTGTCTGGACTTCGGAAGAACTGCAGCACAAGCAAGAACAATACTGCTGACACTCCGTATCCTATGTTTTGAATAAGCTTATTATCAGGCCATATAAAATGAGCTGCAGCATTTAGTACTACTAGGATAGCTAGTGTGGTAAGAATTATAACGAAACCTTCTTTATGAATAGTCATGTCTGGTAGGCAGCTTATTGTAGATAGCGAATATAGGTGTACACAAAAGGGGCGGCAAGATAAACGCCGTCGAATCGATCCAATATGCCACCATGGCCTGGCAGAACACTGCCAGAGTCTTTTACATGAAGGCTGCGTTTAAACTTCGACTGTATCAGGTCTCCCAAATTGCCAAAGAGCACAATAATTCCCGCTACAATCAGCCAGTCACGTTTTCGCAATTCAGGGAAAAAACGGACCAGGAAATAGGCTAGAACTAGGGCGAAAATGGCACCTCCCAAACTACCTTCCCAGGTCTTCTTTGGCGAGACGCTCTCGAATAATTTTCTTTTACCTACCGTTTTGCCTACTAAATATGCAAACGAGTCATTCGTCCATAGGATTAGAAAAAAGCCGATCAGGATATTAGGGTTATAATCATAAGTGTACCTCAGTCCATACGCTGGAGGATAGGATAGATAGCTGAGCAGGACCATAGGGACAGACAAATAGAAGATTCCACTGAGAGTAATCGATATGTTCACCAGGGGGTTTTGAGATTTCCTGTAGAGCTCAGCGATCAGGATCAGAAACATCAGTGGCATAATCACAAGTAAATAGCCCAATGGGATCATTCTCAGAATATACATCGAACTTATAACAAAGAACACCGCACCTGCAATGGTGCCCAGAAGTTTCTGCGGTGACATGCCCCCTTTCTCTGTCAGGGTATAAAATTCCCAGAGCCCTACAGTTGTAATCACGAAAAACAAGCCCACAAAAGAAGAGGAACTATAATAAATGCCCGCCAGAATTGCTGCGACTATCACGGAGCCTGTAAGTGCTCTTGTTAACATGTTGCTCATAGCAGTTTTTTTGCAATCAAGTATTTAGCTTTAATAACATGCTCTCTTCTAACAAAGAGTTCCAATTCTCCAATTTTCATGGCTGAAGCCTGCTTGTCCAATTCAATCGCATGAATATCATTGGTTTCGAGCATCGCCTTGATCATCATAATGGTGTGAGGATTATTCGTGCTATATATTACCACCCAATCTTTCTCCATCTAGCAATAGAATGTACTGCAAAGTAATTATAAAATTACTTGCTAATCTCTTTGTCGAGAAGAAAAACGTAGACCTCCTTGGGCCCATGAGCACCCAGGATGAGCGTTTTTTCTATGTCAGCAGTTCTGCTGGGCCCTGTTATTGTTGTGATAAGTGAAGGCAGCCTAGAGTATCGTTGCTTCATTCCATTTAATGCTTCCTTCACATGCATCACGATCTGGCTGCTATAGCCAATTACAATGTGAGCTGGAGGGAAAGCCGCCATCCTGCGCCCGCTTACCTGGTGGGAAGAAAACACTATGCTTCCGCTTCTTGCAATCAGGTATTCGCAAAAAGTGATACCAGCATCCATTTTTTCCATTTCAGATTCCTCACTGGTAAATCTCATGCCAACCTCCTTAAGTAAGTTCTGTATACTGGGCTCAAGCACATGAATATTGTTCCAGTCATTTTCCTGGGCTACACTTTCAAATGAATTGACAAAGTCAGTAGTGTTCTCGCAGAAAATAAATTTCCCATCGCTGGCAGCAAACTGGTTCGCAAAGGCGATATCCAGCCCCTTATCGCTTCCTTCCGGTAAGTTGTAAATGTTCTTTTTGAAATCCAGCCCGGGGTACAGCTCCGGTGACTGATGGATGAGGGCTTTCCTGACCTTTTTAAGAACCTTCTCCTTGGAAGTTGCTTGCATTCAAAGTATCGTTAATAGATCAGGAGTTTTTTTCAGTACTATCGGACTTGCTCTTGGTTGTCTTGCTTTTTTTATCCCTGCCGTTACTGCGTTTTTTTGCAGCTTTGGCCAGATCCTTCACCTCTTCAGCAACATGGTCATTATAAGGGCTCTTCCCTATGAGGCGGATCAAATCATCCTTGAAAATAACTTCCTTCTTTAGCAGTTCCTGGGCCACTTTCTCAAGTTGTACTCTTTTGTCCTTCAAGAGTGCCTTGGACCTTTCGTATGCATTCTCAATCAGCTTACGCACCTCAATGTCGATAATTTGAGCAGTGGTTTCTGAGTATGGTTTAGTAAACGCATAGTCTCCCTGTTGTGGATCGTAAAAGGAGACATTCCCAACTTTATCGTTCATGCCGTAAATCGTAACCATGTTATAAGCCATCTTCGTAATTCTCTCCAGATCGCTGAGTGCACCAGTAGATATTTTCCCAAATATCAGGTCCTCCGCTGCCCGCCCGCCCAGTGACATGCACATCTCATCCAGTAGCTTTTCTGTGCGATAAAGGTATTGTTCCTTGGGCAGATATTGCGCATAGCCCAGTGCAGCAATACCGCGAGGCACAATACTAACTTTTACCAAAGGGTCCGCATGTTCGAGGAACCAGCCTGCCACAGCATGGCCTGCTTCGTGATAGGCAACTATCTCTTTCTCCTCCTTCGAAATCAATTTGGTTTTCTTCTCTAGACCTCCAATTACCCTGTCTATAGCACTCTGAAAATCACTTAAGTCAACAGTTTTCTTATTAGACCTAGCTGCAATTAAAGCGGCCTCATTACACACATTTGCGATGTCCGCCCCTACGAACCCAGGAGTTTGTGTTGCCAGGTGCTCAGCCTTAAACCCTTTTTTAACCTTTAACGGTTTAAGATGCACTTTGAAGATCCCAATTCTGCCTTTCAGATCCGGTTTGTCTATAGCAATCTGTCTATCAAACCTGCCAGGCCTCAATAAAGCGGAATCCAGTATTTCAGGACGGTTGGTTGCGGCGAGTATTATCACACCTGAATTGGTGGTAAATCCATCCATTTCTGATAATAGGGAATTAAGTGTGTTCTCCCTTTCATCATTGGCACCCGAAAATTGCCCTTTGCTTCTTGAGCGGCCTATTGCATCAATCTCATCGATGAATATAATGCATGGTGCTTTGGTCTTTGCCTGGTTGAATAGGTCCCTGACCCGGGCAGCACCGACTCCAACGAACATCTCAACAAAATCCGATCCTGATAAAGAGAAGAAAGGTACGTCGGCTTCACCAGCTACAGCTTTAGCGAGTAGAGTTTTTCCAGTCCCCGGAGGCCCTATGAGTAGTACTCCCTTAGGGATCTTGGCTCCCAGCTTGGTGAATTTATCAGGATGCTGCAAGAACTCTACGACCTCAATAATTTCCTCTTTTTCCTCCTCAAGGCCAGCTACATCTTTAAATGTTATATTGACTTTACTGTTCGCATCAAAGAGTGTTGCCTTAGACTTGCCAATACTAAAGATTCCACCTGATCCTGCACCACCACCACCACCCATTTTTCGCATTACGAATACCCATATAAGTGCCATTATACCAATCATGAAAAGCCAGCCGATCGCCCCGCTATAATCTTCCCTGTTTTCACTTTCCGGGTGAATTTTTACATGATTGTTTCCGTAGCTATCCTGGGCAGTTTTAAGGGATTCGTAAAATTGGTCTATAGAGGATATTTCAAAGTAATAGTGTGGACCGAGATTGAGCCCGCTGCCAACGGAGTGCTTGCTAACATCGTTGTACTTAGGGGCAGGGAGGTTATCTTTCTTTATATAGATTTCAACTTTTGATTTATTGACGATAACCAGTCGATCTACCTCCTGTGAAGCGAGCATTTCACTTTCAAACTTTGTCCACCCAACTTTCTTTGCACCTGAACCACCAAATAGAAAAGTAGATGCCAGGATTATAATCAGGATTGCTCCGTATACCCAATAGATATTGAAATTCAACTTCGGTTTGTTGAAGCCGTCAAAACTGGGCTTGCCACCTTGAGAATTCTTATCCTCGTTTTTTTTGTCTTCTTCTTTTGTCACCTTAATTCTTCTTCTTTATACCGCTCTAGGCTCATTATTAAAATAAGTTGCTTCCGCATCTGCCCACAACCCTTCTACATTATAGTAGGCCCTCGCTTCTGCTTGAAAAATGTGTACTACTACATCAACGTAATCTAACAGAATCCATTGCATGTTTTCAAAGCCTTCTTTACTCAGCGGATCGGTGCTCAGTAGGTTCTTAGCCTCTTCAACTACATAGTCCGCAATTGCCCTGACTTGCGTGCTTGAGCCACCCTGGCAAATGATAAAATTATCACAAATGGCCCCTTCAGCCTTTTTGAGATCTAATGACACTAAGTCTATTCCCTTTCTCTCCTGGATACTATTGATGATAATATCAACTAACTTTGGAGAATACTTACCAGAATCAATGGGTTCGTAATAAGTTACTGAGGGTTTAGTCATTTAACAAGTTTCAGCTACAAAAGTACGCAAATCTCTAAATGCTTTCAGATATATTTGTCATCGGGAACAGTACAATCAAATTAGATGCCATTGCATCTACGAATGATTATTTAAGGGAATTGCTGACAAAAGGGGAAGAAATCACAGAGGGAACGGTCGTAATAGCAGAGAATCAACATGGCGGGAAGGGTCAGCGAGGGAAGGAATGGGTATCTGAACCGGGTGAAAACTTGACATTTTCCATATTGTTGTATCCCAGGTTCCTGATGGCATCAGACCAATTTGAACTATCGAAGGCAATATCACTTGGTATCGTCAGTTATCTTCAGGATACACTGCCTGTCAATGTGTCAGACATTAAGGTTAAATGGCCCAATGATATCTACATAGGCCGGGAAAAGGTGTGTGGAATATTAATAGAGAATGCAGTAAGTGGGAATCAGGTGGTACATTCAATAATAGGGATTGGACTAAACGTCAATCAGCAAGTTTTTGACAAGAGCATCCCCAATCCCACGTCGATGAATCTTTCAAGTAAAAAATACCATGACTTGTCTTTTGTTCTGGAAGGTTTGTGTCAGTATTTGGATCGTCGTTATATGAGATTAAGAAATACTCCTGCACGTAAATTAACTGAGGAGTATTTAAGTGTGTTATACCGGTTCGCACAAATTGGGGATTATGAAATAAAGGGAGCGCAGGTTCAAGCTCAAATTGTGGGTGTTTCAAGAGCCGGGTGTTTGATACTGGAAGATGAATATGGTGGTCAGAAACATTGTAATCACCAGGAAGTCATTTTTTCTTAACTACTTTTGCCCTTGGCATCAAAGATGAAGAAATTCAACATACCCGAGTTTTACAAGAGTCCGATAATCTCCCGCATCAAGGAGATGCGCAAGATTCAGGATCCCCGAAAAAAGGACTTTTCTCCAACATTGCTAGATTTTGGGCCAGTGCGTTTTTTAATAGCACGTCACTTCGGATTTTGCTATGGTGTGGAGAACGCCATTGAAATATCTTATCAGGCACTTAAGGAAAACCCCGACAAGAGAATATTTTTGCTGAGCCAGATGATTCACAACCCCAATGTTAATAGAGACTTACAGGAGAGAGGAATTGGTTTTATTATGGATACGGAAGGCAGACAATTTGTGGAATGGGAGTCGTTGAGGCCTGACGATATTGTAATTATTCCTGCATTTGGAACTACGTTGGAAACGGAAGAGAAGTTGGAGGGACTCGGCATCGAAACATATAAGTACAATACCACATGCCCATTTGTTGAGAGGGTGTGGAACAGGACAGAACAGTTGGGGGATAAGGATTTTACGGTTATTATCCATGGTAAGCACAACCATGAGGAGACCAGGGCTACATTTTCGCATAGCAATAAGAATGCGCCTTCTGTAATTGTGAAGGATCTTGGCCAGGCGAAAGAACTAGCCGCTGTAATTCTGGGTGAGACGAATCGAGAAGATTTTTACAGAGCTTTTGAAGATCGCTGTTCAGAAAATTTTGATCCAGAGACACACCTGCAAAGGATAGGTGTGGTAAATCAAACGACTATGCTGGCAACAGAAACGCAACAAATATCTAAGCTCCTTAAAGATACAATGGTGATGAAATTCGGGGCGCAAGATGTAGTCAATCGTTTTGCAGATACACGTGACACCTTGTGTTACGCTACCAATGACAATCAGGAGTCAACCTATGGATTGCTTAAACACAATGCTGATTTGGCTATTGTCGTCGGCGGGTACAATAGCTCCAACACCTCCCACCTGGTTGAGCTAATTGAAGAGAAAATGCCTACCTACTATATTTCACGGGCGAGCGAGATCAGCTCAAAGGATGAAGTTCAGCATTACGATCACTATGCTGATAAAATGACAGCTAGCAATCCTTTCATCCCAGACAAGGATCGTGTTGATGTTATTTTGACCAGTGGTGCATCCTGCCCGGATGCAATGGTAGAGGAGGTGTTGCAGCGTGTATTGGGGTTTTTTGATTCTGCCCGATCCACCGACGATGTGATTGGAGAGTTGGAAGCTCAGTCTGCGTAGGCACTAGGTCCTTTCCTTTACGAGCTTTAACATGAAGTTGAGCTGTTCTTCCCTGCTCATCTCCGAATTGTCCAGCACCACAGCATCCTCTGCTTGAATCAAAGGGCTGTATTTGCGATGTGTGTCTTCGTAATCCCTGCTCAGCACATTTTCTTTAACCTCTTCAGCAGATACATTCAGCCCCTTGGACAACATTTCGTCATACCTCCGTGTTACACGCACTTCTATAGAGGCAGTCATAAATACTTTTAACTCTGCATCAGGATAGACTACCGTTCCAATATCCCTGCCTTCCATTATTATGCCATTTTCCTTTCCCATTCTCTGCTGCATTGCTACCAACTTCTCTCGCACCTCCCTGATGGTGCTTATTTGAGAAACATTCCTGGAGACGTCCATTCCCCTAATTGTTTCTTCCACATTGACACTATTGAGGTAAACATTTGATTCCCTCAATGGGCCTGAAATCTGAAAGGTGATACTGATGTCACCAAGCTGAGCGACAAGTGATTCCTTGTCAACCTTAGCATTCTTGATAATGTCATTTTTCAGGGCATATAAGGTGACACATCTGTACATCGCGCCAGTATCCACATAGTTATAGTCTATGCTTTTTGCGAGCGTCTTAGCCATTGTGCTCTTTCCGCAGGAAGAGTAACCGTCTATTGCAATGGTAATTTTATTCACTTTTTACAGAGTTAGGTGTTGGGTCTGGTAAGGGATTGGGGGCTAGCCCGGTAGCTGTATTTTTTGCTTTGAAATTAGAAAGCGACGTTCTTATTGTAAATTGGTTTGAGCCTCCAGCAAGATGAAATGATGAGCGGCTATAAGAAAAGTTGAATTTAGATATTTTCATGCCCACCCCAATGGAAAGGCCAGCGGTCCCTTTTTTAGTAATGTTTCTTAGCTCTTTTCGCTTAAGATAGTTATATCCTAAACGCACATGAAAATTATCGGTGATAATCAGCTCCGTTCCGAATACGGCGTGCCTTAGCAGTTTGTCTGTGAAGCCAGAGACATTGCTGCCAATTTTCTGTAACAGCATGGTGTCCTGTTGAACAGGATCTAAAGAGCTGGAAACAAGAGTTGGATTCTCGTAGGTCAGGTCCCATTTTTCCAGATGCTGGGCGTGTAACATTAACCGAAATGGTGCGTGGCGTAATTTCTTGGTAATTCCTGCCTGGACTTCGAATGGAAGCGATTCTCGGTTGCCTGGGATGTAGGGCTTGAGCTGTATGCCGACATTCTTGACAACTAAAGCCACTACGTAATCACCGCGCTTATTGTAATAGGTACCAGCCAGGTCCACGGCTACACCGAACGATGAGTAGTCGAAATGATATGAAGAGTTGATAAATTTGAGATTGGCACCTATGAAAAACATGGAGTCCAGTGTTCGTTCTTCGCTGGTTCCAACGTTGATCTTAGGTGATACAGCGGTGCCCCATCCGATATTCACCAGCAGATCCTGTGCAGTGAAGAGCCTCAAAAACATACCCGTCTCATCATACTCCTGAAAAGTGCCAAGATGTATAAATTGTATGCCACCACTAAAACTGCCGAATTTCTTGTGTGTGTATGAGTAGATGCTGGATGCGATCTTAATATCCGATAGATGGTCCATGTAGTTGACCACAAGATGATTGTGCATCGTCTCATTGAGCAGGGAAGGGTTGTACCATGCCATATCAAGATCATCATCTTTAATGGCCAATACTGTTCCCCCAAGGCCTGAAACACGTGCCGAAGTAACCAGGTTTAATGATTCATACGAATTATCTCCCCCAAGCTGGCCTCTTGCGCTGAAGGAAAGGCACAAGACGACCACAGTCACTAAACTTGACCTACAAGTAGTTAACATCTGGATTCTGGTTTGCTGCCATCTTAACTGAATTGCGAGAAGAATGTTGCTCAAAACCTGAGCAATTGGCCTGATTGGTATACATACATGCCTATAAAATCAAAAAAATTGTAGCTTTGTCCGTGATCAGATGAACAGTGTTTTGCTGAATCAAAAGTAGAAAAGGAATTGGGAATCACCATTTGATTTGGCTGAAAAATCCTTTCGCTCAGGACAGTAAGTTGGATGAGCCGGCATAGTGACATAATAGATTATACGAATCGCGCCACTACCAGGAACTTAATGCACGCGGGATTGTTTATGGTGTGTTGTATAGGCCCGATTTAGAAAAAAACAAAATATAAGCAGATGAAACTCGGTATTAGAATTGGATTGTGGTTAGTTGTTTGTCTATTGGCATTTCTGGTGTACAATAGCATAGCGAGTAAGATCAACTTTGAGGAGGAAACGAAACTAAGAAGAGCCAAGGTCATTGAGCGCTTGAAGGACCTGAGAGTCGCTCAATTGGCTCATAAGTCAGTCAACAAGGCCTACGCCAAGAACCCAGAAGACCTGCTGAATTTTATTAAGCTTGATTCCTTTCCTGTAATCAAGGCTATAGGAACAGTTCCAGATACATTATCAGAAGAGCAAGCAGTTCAGATGGGCCTTGTATCTCGTGATACGTCGTATGTGAATGTTCAAGATTCTATTTTTTCCCCACACTATTTGGAAGGAAGGACGGGCTTTAATGTTGATGATTTATCGAAGATCCCTTTCGCTGCGAATGGAGAAGTTTTTGAGTTCGAGGCAGGAGAGATTGAAAAGGGGAAGGTTACGGTGCAGGTCTTTAAAATATTTGCAAAATTCGCAATTATCTACGCGGGATTAGACACTGATAATGAGGCGATAGATCTGGAAGATGGCCTTGGAGTTGGGTCAATGTTTGAGCCTTCAACCAGTGGAAATTGGGGTGAATAATGTGCCCGGACCTATATTCTGTTACCGGCAGCAAATCGGATGATTCTTCTTCTAAGGCCGCATCTTCTACTCGCAAAAGCCGCGTTGACGAGACTTTTGATCTTAAAAAGACAGCATCTTATCATCTGTCTATAGAGCTAAGCCCTCGGGTGATTTCATTTTGTGTGCTGGACACACTGAGCAATAAGTATATCGCTTTGTACGAGGAAGCAATAGTTGATGAGGGCCTAGGTAAGGCGACCGGTCAGCTTCTGGCCCTATTGCAAACCCATGAGCTTCTAAGCTCGAAATATAAGTCGTATAGCGTCATTGTGGTTACTGAACAGTTTACAACGGTGCCCGCGGCTATTTTCGATAGTGCGAAAGCGCGGGCATTTCTGGATTTCAATATTGAGGGAGTTGAAAGTAGTGAACAGGCTATTGAGGTACTATCTGATAAGATGAAGAGTGCCGATGCGCACAGTGTCTATCCGCTTCCAGGTGAAATGCTGGTCAATATGAGGTCAGCGCTAGAGGGTGTGACAATAATACACCACACGACGTGCCTGGTTGACACCGTATTGAAAATTTATAAAAACCAGAACCGGGAAATTTGCTTTCTGCACATACAAGACGGAATATTTTCCATCGTAGTTGTCAAAGGGAATGACTTAAGGTATTGTAATAACTTCCTTTACAACTCAACGGAGGACCTCGTCTATTATACGTTGTTTGTCTTTGAGCAGCTGAAGTTAAACCCTGAAACTGCAGATACTGTATTGATAGGAGAAATTGATAAGAACTCCCCGGAGTATGCAATGCTGTATACCTACATCAGAAATCTGCGGTTCATAGATCGCAATCAGGGGTTTGCATACAGCTATGTGATGGATGACCTGCCTTCTCAACACCACTTCAACCTTTTCAGTCAGTTCCATTGCGTATCATAAGTGGGCATCATAAGAGCCGCAGGATAACCGCACCTTCACAGTTGTCTGTTCGCCCAACCACAGATGCAGGCAAGGAATGCTTGTTTAATATTCTTTCGAACCACTTTTCCTTAGCAACTACCTCATTCCTGGATCTGTTTGCCGGCACTGGCAATATATCCTATGAAGCAGCTTCAAGAGGATGTGAGGATGTTATTGCCGTAGATCAGCAATACAAATGCACGGGTTTTATCAAGAGCACAGCTTCTGATCTGGATATGGAAGGCCTGCAGGTAGTAAGAAGTGATGCATATGCGTACTTGCAACGTGTGAACAGAACCTTTGATATCATTTTCGCGGATCCTCCGTATATGAGCCCGGAAACTGCAGATGTCCATCAGATTGTATTTGAACGAAACTTGCTGAATAAGGGTGGATTCCTGATAATTGAACATGGGAATGATGAAAAATTTGCCCATTTGCCTCATCTGAAGGATACGCGGGAAATTGGTAATGTGAATTTTACTATCTTTAATGTATGAACAGGATAGCGCTATTCCCGGGATCATTTGATCCGGTAACCATTGGACATGTAGATATTGTGAACCGTGCTCTGTCCCTCTTTGACAACATTGTAGTCGGTATAGGAGTTAATTCCTCAAAAAAGACGCTGTACCCTACAGAAAAAAGAAAGGAATGGCTTGGTAAGATATTTGAGGGTAAAGATCAGGTAAGCGTTGAGCAATATGAGGGGCTTACCGTTGATTTCTGTCGTGAAATAGGTGCAAATTTCATATTAAGAGGGCTGCGAACCTCGGTTGATTTTGAATTTGAAAGGGCCATTGCTCAGATGAACAGAACGATGCATGAGGATATCGAGACTGTATTTGTTCTTTCGTCACCTGGCCTGTCAGCAGTCAACTCTACAATAGTAAGAGAGATAATAAAGAATGGAGGTGAAGCATCTAAATTTGTACCTGCAGGGATCGACCTGTCACTGGGTTAGCTTTCTTTGTGTTGCGTGTCTTTTCTCCTTCCTGCCCGAATCAGGATTTGGCCAAACAATAATTCGCGGAAGCGCCCCGGCCTATGCCGGTTCTGCAATTTCAATAAAGGACTACCACAACTACATAACATACACTACTAAGGTGCTTGCCTCTTCTCAGATAGGAAAGGACGGCACTTTTGAAATTAAGCTAGATGAACCTCACTCCGAAGTGCTTTTATTGGCAATTCAATACATGGAGCTAAGCTTCTATGTCGTTGAAGGAGAAGTTTATGAAATAAAGATACAAGCCTCTGGCTCGCCCGAAATACCCCCACGCCTGATGATTGTGGAGGGGCCTGATCAGGACCTGAACAAGTTAGTGCCGGAGTTTGATGATACGCTTTTGGCGCTAACAGATGACTATTACCCCTATATAGTTAAGCACATTAAGCGAGATATCGTGGATAGTGTTTTTAACTCCTTTGGCGAACAGAGCAAGAAAAATGCTGGCCTTTTTATGGAGGTGCACGTCGATTATAAACTTGCACTGGTGAAGCAAATCATAAATAAAAAAACGATATCTCAATTTGAAAAGGAATACATAATTGACAGGCCAGTCAGGGAAGCTCATATCACATATGTGCAATTTATTACGCAGTACTTCTCTAATTATCTTTCTCTTCTGGGTGCAGGATCACAGGGCAATAAACTTGGGCAGCTGATCAATACAAAAAAAGATATTCAGGGTGTGCTTGATTTACTAGCAAGAGATGATCGCCTGGCCAATGATACTTTGCGAGAGCTGGTACTCCTTAATGGGCTTTATGAGTTGTATGGTGCAGCTGGATATAAGGAGGAAATGGTGTTAGATTTGCTTGATTCGCTCGCGGCTAAAACGAAGATTGCTGCCCACGTTGAGATGGCCAGAAATATTAGAAACAGCCTTTTGCACCTCCGAAAGGGAACGATAGCACCGGATTTTGAACTTCTGGATGTACACGGTGTGAAGAAGAAGCTAAGCGATTTTGAAGGGAAGTACCTGTATCTGACTTTCTGGACACATAGCTGCCCACCCTGTTTAAGGGAGATAGGGGTGCTGATTGACATTGCTGAGAAGTATGGGGATCAGGTTACCTTTGTGAATATCTTCTTGGGTAAAGAGGAAGCTAAAATGAAGGAGTTTTTGATCGGATCTGACCCTGCTGAAGCTCTGTGGCATGACCTGGTCAGCAAGGAGAGT
>Ga0302119_10000513_pt1 | contig 17495 bp, 15 predicted proteins | sample AG5_Tmax_MG_FD_203114 | JGI IMG/M metagenome (GOLD analysis project Ga0302119, IMG submission 203114) | Marine microbial communities from Western Arctic Ocean, Canada - AG5_Tmax | ecosystem: Environmental > Aquatic > Marine > Oceanic | place: Canada: Western Arctic Ocean | collected 2017-10-01 | reverse complement strand
ACCGCCGGATTCAACACACCGCGCGTGGTTTGCGACGCGCCGGGCGGCGGCGGCAAACGGGAGATTTCCAGCTACACACTTTACGACGAGGAGATCGGCGTCTCGGCGTGGACGTCGCCCACGGCCAAGCCGGGCGAGATGTTTTTCTACTACGACCCCATCCACCAACTGCCGGACCAAGGGCAAACCCTCTGGGCCAACGAAGCCGAGATCACCAAGCGCTTGGCCAAGTTCAAAGCCGAAGCCACGGCCAAGACCATCCGCGCCTGATCACTCCAACTCCCCCGCCGTTCTGCCGCCGTGTTTGTTGAGAAGACCGGCAATTCCATCGTGGCCGTGCTCGATCGCCAAATCCAGCGGGGTCGCCCCGTTCACGAGGGCATTCACTTCCGCGCCGTTGGCGATGAGCAGCTCGGCAATTCCCCTGTACCCCTTCAAAGCTGCATTCAGCAAAGGTGTGCCGCCATACTTTGTCTTCGCATTCACGTCCGCGCCCTTGGCGACGAAAAGCTTGGCGAGGTCCCCGTACCCGCGCCACGTCACGTGATGCAATGGCGTCCACCCGTTCCTGTTTTGCACATTCACTTTCGCGCCATTGGCGATCAGCAACTTGACAACTTCCCTGTGGCCCTTGGCCGATGATTTATGCAGAGCCGTCTCCCCCACCATATTCGTGGCATTCACATCCGCACCCCCGGCCAAGTGCTGTTTGACAGCTTCAATGTTCCCCTGTTCGGCAACTTGAACAAGCGACTCACCCTGCGACGACCCGCACCCCGCCAACAGCACGGTAGAGAATAGTATGGGCAAAAAGGCTTTCATGGTAAGAGAACAGTCACCGCGTCGAGTGAGCTTTTCAAGCCGATTCCCTCACCCTTTCCATCCTCAATCAAAAAAAGCCGAAAACGTGCTTGCATATTTCACTTTGCGACACAAAGTAGGCGCGTGAACGCTAATTGGGCCGAGGAAAACCTCAACACGATTCGTAACCTAATGGAGCAGGCCAGCGTGTACCGTCGCGCGCTGGCTCCCGTGGCCATCGTCGTCGGAACACTGGGGCTGGGTGCGGCCGGGCTCGCCCATGCCGTCGACTTGATCAAGCCGGACCATTTTGCCGAGTACTGGCTGGGGGTGGCCTTGGTTTCGGCCTTGGCGGCTTTGCTGTTGATCCGGTGGCAGGCACTTCGGGGCAGGGAAGATTTCTGGTCACCACCAACCCGCCGGGTAGCGCAAGCCATGGTGCCACTGCTGACAGCCGGCTTGGGGCTGGGTTTGCTGGAAATGATGAGCACGCCGGATGATCGGGACAGCATTCGGCTCATTGCGTTGTGGATGGTTCTATACGGTGGGGCGTTGCATGCGGCGGGGTTTTTCATGAAACGAGGCCTCAAGCTGATGGGTTGGGGTTTTGTCATTATTGGCTCTTTATGCCTCTGTTTTCACGAAATGAGACAGGTGCCGTGGCTCAATGGGAACCATGCCCATTTACTGATGGGCTGGACTTTCGGAGCCAATAACTTGGTGTACGGTTTGTATTTGAAGCTGACTTCAGAACCCCTAGTCACCGAGTGAATCCGGATACCTTCCAGCGACTGGACAAGGTGGTGCACGAGAGGAGCCGAATGGCCATCATGTCCATGCTTGCCGCCTCGACGGAACTTTCGTTCACCGGGTTGCGGAACGCCTTGAGCATGACGGATGGCAACCTCACCACGCATATTCGCACGCTACAAAAGGCCGGCTACGTGTCCGTGTCCAAGAGCTTTTGTGAAAACCGCCCTCTCACCACCTGCGCCCTCACGGCCAGTGGCCACAGGGCCTTCAGCGAATACGTCGATCTGCTCGAAGGCATTGTGAAGCAGGCGCGCCGATTAAAAAAATAATCTGGACAACAACGCAGAAACAAAATGACTTCTAATACTTTGCTACACAAAGTGAATATCACCATCCTGCGGGCCGGGCATCTCGGCATGTGTTTCGGGGTGCGTGATGCCATTGCCCTGGCCCGCCGCGAGGCGGCGACGCGCCCGCTCACTGTGCTGGGCGAACTGGTGCACAACACCACGGTGCTGGATGACTTGAAACAGCGCGGCGTGCAGTTTGAAAATGAACCAGAGCGCGTGGCAACTCGTTCGGCGATGATCACCGCGCACGGTGCTTCAGATCGCGTCCGTGCCCGGGCGAAAGAGGCGGGATTACAGATGAGCGATGCCACCTGTCCGCTGGTGCATTATGCGCATGAGCAGGTGCGGGACCTGGTGTCCTCGGGATATCATCCGGTCATCATCGGCCGGCGCGGGCACGTGGAGGTGCGCGGACTGACGGAGGATTTGGCTGCATCTGATGTGGTTTTGGATGAGACGGATATCGATGCGCTTGCCGTGCATCCGCGCTATGGCGTTGTGGCACAGACCACCCAGCCCAGCGCCAGGGTTCGCGCATTGGTGGAATACCTGCGGATACGCTTCCCACGCGCGGAGGTGCGTTTTGTGGATACCGTGTGCCGCCCCACCAAGCAGCGGCAGGAGGCGGCGGAAGTGCTCGCGCGGCAGTCGGACGTGGTGCTCGTTATCGGGGGCGCGAACAGCAACAACACACAGGAACTGGCCCGCACCTGCGGCCGGTTTTGCGAACGTGTGCATCATATACAGGGACCGGACGATATCCGGACGGAATGGCTGCCGGAAACAGGCACGCTTGGCATCACCGCAGGCACATCCACGCCCGACGACCTCATCGACACCGTGGAGGCCAGGGCGCGCGAACTGGCTCAACCCCGCATTTCCACTGAAAGTGTCGAAGAACCATTTCGAACGAGTGATGGAGGATCGGCGTCAATGAAATATTAACAGTATGAATCCGACCACACAGTCATTTCATCGCGCCATTGCCCTTTGTCGCGGGGATAGGCGACTGCTCGCCGACTGGATTGAAACCGCCCAAACGGGCTCCACTCGGTTGTGTATTGCAATCGTCGCGCTGGGATGTGGAGCCTACGGATTCACCGTTGGCCTGCGGAACGGTTGGGAGATGGGGGCTTATGTTGCGGTCAAATTGCCGTTAATTATTTTTATCTCCTTGCTGTTCAACGGCCTGCTAAATGGCCTGTTGGGCTTGGTACTGGGGAGTGGAATTGGTATTCGAAAAAGCATTCGGTTTCTACTCATTGGCTTTGCCATAATGGCAGTAATTCTCGGGGCGCTGAGCCCGGTCAGTTTTTTCCTCACCCTCAACATGCCCTCCTCGGGTGGGGATTCCGGAAACGTTGCATGGCATGGCGCCAGCCTACTGATACACACCTGCTTGATCGCGTTCGCGGGCATCACAGCCCACTCCAAATTGCTCCACTATGTTCGCGAGTTCGCAGACTCGAGCCGTGCCGGCACACACGTTTTTTTCGCTTGGTTGACCGGCAACCTGTTTGTGGGAGCACAGGTGTCTTGGAACCTTCGCCCATTCTTTGTGTCGCCGGGACTCAAAGTGGAATTCTTAAGGGATGACCCCTTTAACGGAAACTTTTATGAAGCAGTCGTCGTCGCCCTTCGCAATGTGAGCCAATTCTAAATGATGAACCGTTTACGAACAGACAAAAAATGAACAAAGAAACACCAGAACAAAAACCAGAGAACCACAGGCCGCCGCGAGGCACGCTGGACTCCGACGACAATGGGGCGCACCCGGATTACGAACCCCTGGATGGAGGTCACTCCTGCTCCAATTTGATCAGCAAACTCCTCCGAAAACCGCTGGCCATTTTTCACGAACTGGAAACTAAAGAGGAAACATTGAGAATCCCAATAACCTTACTAATGATTTCGATGGTATCCTTAACGATTTTCGGATTGGTCGTCGGTTCCTTTTCGTGGGGTAACCAAATTTGGGCCGCCCCGCTCAAGATCGTTTTTGGGTTGATGTTCAGTGCAGCGATCTGCCTGCCCAGTCTATACATTTTCGCTTGTATCGGCGGACTGAACGCCAAATTCAATTCCGTTCTGGGCATGCTTTGCTCCATGATGGCGCTCTCCGGGCTTTTGCTCGTGGGGTTCGCTCCCGTCGTTTGGCTCTTTAGTGTCTCAAGCACCTCGGCTGTGTTTCTCGGCGTTATGCTGATCGTGCTTTGGTCGATTAGCGCCGGCTTCGGGTTCTCTTTGGTCTTTCGCGCCGGTCGAGCGATGGGGATGACAAACACAGGCCACCTCTTCGTCTGGTGCCTGATTTTTCTGTTGGTGACGATTCAGATGACGACAACCCTTCGTCCTATAGTTGGAGAGTCGGAACTGCTGTTCAACTTCGCCGAGAAAAAATTCTTCCTCGAATATTGGAGCGAGCAGATGAAGTCACACTGAGGCTGAAATTCCTTCAAAGAAAAAACTCACGACTTCGAGCCGCTATGACGGTTTTTCGACTTTCCCCGGCGAGCGCTCCCGCGTAGCCTCCGGCGTCAACTTTACGGAGCAATGAAATTGGGAATGATTAATTCGGCTTGGGAGCAGCACGGCGTTGGCCTTGTGGAGGGTCTCAGGAAAACCAAGGAGCTGGGCTTCGACTGTGTCGATATTTTCGAGGACCCGACGGATCCACAGGCCGACGGACGCATCGCCGACATCAAACAAACTTGCGACGCACTCGAGTTGCCGATCGTCAGCGTGGTCGGCGTGAGCGTCGGCTTGGTGGATTTCAACCCGTCCGTGCAGCGCTTTCATGTCGAGCGCTGCAAACGATATCTCGACATGGGCGCGACGTTCGGCGCGAAAAACTATCTGCTCGTGATCGGCGAATATATTTGGCAGAAGGAGGTCATCCCGCCGGATGAGCAGTGGCAGTTCGCCGTCGAGAACTGCAAACTCCTAGGCGACTACGCCGGCGAGCGCGACCTCGAGATCGTCATTGAGCTGGAGCCATTCCACATGTCACTCGTCAACAACATTGCCGAGATGGATCGCTTCCTGACCGACGTGAACAATTCGGCCGTCAAGGCGAACATCGACATCAGCCACATGGTGCTGAGCGACAGCCCGCCCGAGTCGCTCGCCTCGCTCAAGGGGCGCGCCGGGCACGTTCACATCTCCGACTGCGACGGCAAGGTACACGGCGACCTGCCGCCGGGCCGGGGCGCAGTACCGTTCGAGGGCTATTTGCAGGCGATCAAAGATCTGGATTTCGACGGCGCAATCAGCCTCGAACTCGAGTATGCGCCCGACCCCTCCCAAATCGTCGAGTGGGTCACCGAGGCATATTCCGCCACTGATCGCTTGATGTCTGCCATAAATCTGCGTAATTAAATTGCATGTCCGACGACTGGAAAGCCCGATTCCGTGAATTGTACGACTCCGCGCAGGAGCGCTACCGCGACGGTCGCACCACCACGCTGACCATTTTCGAGGCCGATGAGGTCTATTTTCTCGCCACAATCGGCTGCTCCTCGCGGGAGTTGTTCGACTTCGTAGAGGACAGCATCAAGTGGGACGACGTCGAGTACGATCAGGTCGAGGGCGTCACGGAGCTGCGGCGCGATCATTTCGTGAACACGCTTGGCAGCGAGTCGGCCACGACGCAACTCAACCCCGACACGATCCCGGCCAAGTCGGGCGAGGTCGATGGCATCGCTTGGCTGCCGCGCCTCATCGTCAAGGCCCGCGCCAAGCTCGCCGGCCAATTGCCGCCGGACTTGATGTACGGATGTGGCGGCGATCGCCCGTTCCTGCGCAAGCACAACTCGAGCCTTGTCGATTTCCTGCGCGTCACCCTCGAGGCCGGCGACGACGATCGCGCGATCATCGACTACCTCAAGGCCTGCTCGGCCAAGGGCTGACTCGTCCCCCGGGCCATTGCCAAGCAAAGACACCAACGGCGTGATCCGCCTTCGCGGCGTCCGCCACAACAACCTCAAGAATCTCGATCTCGACCTGCCCAAGGGCAAACTGATCGTGTTCACCGGCCTTAGCGGTTCCGGTAAAAGTTCGCTCGCCTTCGACACGCTTTTTGCCGAGGGCCAGCGCCGCTACGTCGAGACATTCTCACCGTATGTCCGCCAGTTTTTTGACCGGATGGACAAGCCGCAGGTCGATCGCATCGACGGCATCCCGCCGGCGATCGCGCTTGGCCAGCGCAACACCGTCCGCACCACACGCTCGACCATCGGCACGATGACCGAGGTCTGCGACCACATGAAACAGTTGTGGACACACCTCGCCCGTTGCCACTGCGACCACTGCGGCGAACCGGTCACCCGCGACGAGCCGCTCGCCATCTGGAAGGCTCTGCCCGGCAGCCAAGCCGGCGAAGCGTTGGTGACATTCGACGTGCCGTTGTCGGACAAGATTTCCGTCGCCGAGTCGCTGCAACTCATCGGCAAACAGGGCTACCGGCGCATCGTCGATCCCACCGCAAAAAACAAGCGCGGCAAGTTGCCGGAGCTGCTGCGTATCGAGGAGGCAGCCAAGCGCTTGGCCAAGCTCAAGCTCACGTCGCTGACCGTCGTGCAGGATCGTATCCGCTTGGCCAAGGGCAGCCGCGCGCGGTTTCTCGAGGCGGCCGGACAGGCGTACCAGTTCGGCAAGGGTCACCTCGCCGTCCATACCGAAACGATTGGTCAACAGAGATTTAGCAAGCATTTCCACTGCGCCGCGTGCGACGCCGAGTACCGCGATCCGTCGCCGTCGCTGTTCAGTTTCAACAACCCTGTCGGCGCCTGCCCGGAGTGCAAGGGCTTCGGCCGAATCATCTCGATCGACTACCGCCTAGCGATGCCGGACCTCACCAAGTCGATCGCCGGGGGCGTCGTCAAGCCGTGGCAAACCGGGCACGGCGTCGAGTGCCAGCGCGAGATGATGGCCGCCGCGAAGCAGGATGGCATCCCGACCGATTTGCCGTTCAACAAGCTGCCGAAAAAAGCCCGCGACTGGGTGATCCACGGCGAGCCGGACTACGGCAAGCCGGGCCGCATCTGGCCCGACGCATGGTACGGTGTCGCCGGTTATTTCCGCTGGCTCGAGAGCAAGGCTTACAAAATGCACGTCCGCGTTTTATTGTCGCGCTATCGAACTTACACGACGTGCCCGGCGTGCGAGGGGCAACGTTTCAAACCGGACTCGCTCCGCTTCAAGCTCGACCACACCGGCAGCGGCGACTGGCTCACGCTCTCCGATTTTTACCGACTCCCCATCCGCGACGCAGCGGGCGTGATCGACGAACTCGCCGCCCGGCTCGGCTCCGGCCGGTCGGACGCGTTCGCCCCGGTGTTGGCCGAGGTGCGCGGGCGGCTCGACGCCATGGTGCGCATCGGCCTTGGCTACCTCACACTCGACCGGCCGACGCGCACGCTCTCTGGCGGCGAAACCCAGCGCGTCAACCTCACCGCCTGCCTCGGTTCGAAACTGGTCAATATGCTTTATGTACTCGACGAGCCAAGCGTCGGGCTGCACCCGCGCGACACCGCACGGCTCGTCGGCCTGCTGGAAAACCTGCGCGACCTCGGCAACACGCTCGTTGTCGTCGAGCACGAGACTGTCATCATCCGCCGTGCCGACCACGTCGTCGACCTTGGCCCGGAGCGGGGCGAGCGCGGCGGCGAGATCGTGTACAACGGCCCCGGCTCGCGCCTGGCCAAGTGCCGCGCCTCGCTGACGGCCGCATACCTCTCCGGCCGAAAAAAACTAGAGTCACCCCCCGCCCGCGCCGTGACCGCTCGCACGCCTCGACTGCGCTTGGCCAAGTTTTCGCGAAACAACTTGAGCGACTTCGCCGTGGACATCCCCCTTGGCCGCTTGGTTTGCGTGACCGGCGTCAGCGGCTCCGGCAAAACGACTCTCATCCGCGACGGACTGCTCCCGGCGCTACACGACAAACTCGGCGGCGCGGCGACGGGCGACGCCCCATTGGCCAAGCTGACCGGGTGGCGCGCGCTCAAGTCCGTGATGATGGTTGATCAATCGTCGCTTGGCCGTACGCCGCGCTCGAACCCGGCGGTGTACATAGGCGCGTTCGACGACATCCGAAAACTGTTCGCCGCCAGCCCCGAGGCCAAGGCGCTGGAGTTGCCGGCCGGAGCGTTCAGTTTCAATTCCGCGCAGGGCCAGTGCGGCCATTGTCGCGGCACAGGTTTTGAGAAAATCGAAATGCAGTTTTTGAGCGACGTGTTCATCAAGTGCCCCGAGTGCAACGGCCGCCGCTACCGCGACCACGTACTCAAAGCCAAGCTGACGCCGCCCTCGGGGGCACGCACGGCCTGGAACATCGCCGATCTGCTGGACGCCACCGCCGACGCGGTGATCGCGTTTCTCGATGGCTATCCCGACTCACGGCCGGCGGCGCGGGCACGGGCCAAGCTGCAATTACTGAGCGACGTCGGCCTCGGCTACCTGCGGCTTGGGCAACCGGTGAACACCCTCTCCGGCGGCGAAAGCCAGCGGCTGAAACTCGTCCGCAGCCTCGCCGAGGCGCACAGCAAACGAACCGTCACCGGCCCGACGCTGTACCTCTTCGACGAACCGACGACCGGCCTGCACTTTGAGGACATTCGGCTCCTGGCCAAGGTGCTGCATCGGTTGGTGGACGAAGGCCACTCGGTGATCGTCGTGGAACATAATTTGGACTTGATCCGCCAAGCCGACTGGGTCATCGACCTCGGCCCCGAAGCCGGCGACCAAGGCGGCCAACTCACCGCCCAAGGCCCACCGACCGCAATCGCCAAAAACAAAAAAAGCCACACCGCCAAAGCCCTGCGCACCGGTTGAGCCGACTAACCCATTGGCCAAGCGTGCTTTTTTTTCGCGGATTTTTTTGCCCCGTGCCGTAAGCTGCGTGCCGCGCTTTGGCTTATGCAATTCGGGTCGCTCCAACTGAAATCCAACCTGTTTCTCTCACCGCTGGCCGGGTACACGAACCTGCCGTTCCGGCTCGTGCTGCGCGAGGTGGGCGGCTTGAGCCTCGCCACGACCGATCTCGTCAACGCCCGGTCGCTGCTTGAGCGCAACTCCAAAGCGCTCAAGCTCATCGAGACGAACGAGGCCGACAGCCCGTTTGCCGTCCAGTTGTTCGGCTCGGTGCCGGAGGAGATGCGCGACGCGGCACAGTTCCTCGAGTCGATCGGCGTGGACTCGATCGATATCAACATGGGCTGCCCTGTCCGCAAAGTCTGCAAGACCGGCGGCGGCTCGGCGATGATGACCGAACTCGACGACACGGCACACCTTGTGAAGCTGATGGTCGATGCGGTGAAGATACCGATCACGGCCAAGATGCGCCTTGGCTGGGACGATAAAAACATCACCGCGCCCAACTTGGTGCGCGTGCTCGAGGACGTCGGCGTGACCGCGATTTTTATCCACGGACGAACGCGCGAACAAGGCTTCACCGGCACGGTGAATCTCGCTGGCATCCGCCAAGTTGTCGAGGCGGCGCGGGCTATCCCGGTCATAGGCAACGGTGACATCACGACGCCGGAATCGGCGAAACATATGATGGATACCACCGGTTGCCACGGCGTGAGTGTCGGTCGCGGCGCGTTTTACAACCCGTGGATTTTCAAGCACACCGAGCATCATCTGCGAACCGGCGAACTGCTGCCCGAGCCGAAATTCGCGGAGCGAGTGCGCGTAATGCGGCGGCACTTCGACCTGATGCTCGAGGTGTTCGGCGAGAAGCGAGGCTGCCTGATGTTCCGCAAGGTCGCCCCGTGGTACGCCAAGCGCTTCGGGCCGGTGAAACCGTTCAACAAAGCCGTCGTGCTGATCTCGACGCGGGAAGATTTCGAGTCCGCGCTGGCCGACTACCTCGACTGGCGGCAGCAATTCGCCGATGCCAACGGGGAACTCATCGAGCGCTACCGGCAAAACCCGCTCGTGCCGACGTTCATGCAGGACGACGAACCGGCCGTAACCAAGCGCAAAGCCATCCCCGTCCCCAAGGGCCCCATCGAAACCTGGTAGCCAAGCACTTGGCCAAGCACCTTCGGAACACTCGGGCTCGCATTGGGCACGAAAAACCCGTTGGCCAAGCGCTTGGCCAACGGGCGTGCAAAGTCTGTTGACCCGGCTATTCCTCGCGCGAGGGGCGATCTGGACGCTCGTCACCACCACGGGGGCGTCGTCGATCCGGACGCTCACCTTCACCGCGTGCTTCTGGGCGGCCGCTTGGGCGATCGCCTCCCTCGAAGGAGGGACGCCGCTCGGTGGCACCGCCGCGGCCACCACGACCTCCACCGAATCCACCGCGGCTGCCACCAAAGCTTGGCCGCAACTCGTCCTCGGTCAATTTGCCGTCTTTGTTTTTGTCGAGCTTCTTGAGTGCGGCGACAGCGCCCTTGATTTCCTCGGCGGAAATCTCGCCATTGCCATCCTTGTCCAGCGCGGCCATCACCGGAAACATCCGCATGAAACCGCCGGGGCCGCCCGGCCCGCCGGACTGTGGACTGCTCGATCCTCGTTCTCCGCCACGCTCGCGCGAACTACGCCTTGAGCGGTCGCGGTTGCCTTGGTCCGGGCGTTCACGATCGCGACGGGTGCGTTCACCGTCGGGCCGATCCGGACGGTCGCGTCGGTCAGCGCCTTCGCGTCGGTCGCGGTCGGGGCGGTCGCGGTCCTGCGCCATCGCGTCACCTGTCACCATGCCGAGGCATGTGGCAGCCATCATCAGTTTGAATGTCATATTTTTCATTACAATAACCGGTCAGTTTAATTGGAAACGAATCTCGCGCGGCAAAAGTTACAACTCAATACACCCACGGGCGAGCCTGCTTTATGGCGAGCACGCCGTTCTTGCTGACTTTGTACTCGATCTCCATCGCGAATTTTTTGTCATCGAGCGACTTGCCGTAAAGCTTGGCAAAACGGCTATGAATCTTGCCGAGGAACTCATTCATCTGCTTCAGTTGCCCGTCGCTCAACAGCAACTCGCCGCCCTTGGCCTGGCTGGAACGGCGCATGACCTTGTGCTCGCCCGGACGCCACCAGTTGAGCAGCAACTCCTCGGGAACCGAGCCGGCGTCCGGGTTGGTCACGAGATCTTCACCGACTTGAGTATTGAGGTAATAGTTGCCCTTGGTTTGGTACAAAATGTCATCCGTCACCGCCACGCCGTTGGCGGCCTCGTCGGAAAAGTTCGGATGCACGAGCACGCCCATCGCGGTGGTGAAATGGTCGATGCGATAAAACTCGCGCTCCTCGAACGCGCGGAAATTCCACAGGCTGGCGTACACTTGCCTGATCGACTTGGCTAGGTGGCCCTCGTCCGACTTGTGCGTAAACGAGTCGTAAAGGCCCGCGCCGCTGAAGCCGGGTAAGTCCTCGTTGTTCGTGCTGGAACGGCAGCGGATCCCCTGCCCTGCGGCGAAGGTGCGCTGCAGCTTGGCCAAGCCGTCCTTCATCCAGTCCGGCATACTGCCAGCCTTCACAAGTTTGCGGAACGCCTTGAGTTGCTTGACCTGTTCGTCGCGGTTTTTCGGGAACGACTCGCTGTCCAAGATCGCACGGGCCTTGTCGTACAAGCCGTTGTGTTTCATGAACGCATCATAAAAATGGAACGGAACCGCATGGCCGCTTGGCACGGTGCCTTCGGGTAGATCCAGCGTGTGCAGCGTGGCCAGATTGGTCGCCTTCACACCGAACACGGCGGAGTCGCCGAAGCCAATTTCGCCAAGCGCCCTGATCTCTTTCACCGACAAGTCGCGCTTGGGCGTCTGCGGTTTGGCGGGGCGGATGGCGGCAAAATGTTTGTCCACCTCGCCGGCCGAGGCTTCGCGCAACTCGTAGCCGTTGGCCGTAACTTTGTAGTAAACAAACTTGCCGATCAGTGAGGTGATGGACTTGTTTCCCGCTGCGCCGGTGATGAAAGCATTCGGGACGCCGTCCTGAATCGCGCGCAGGTTAACGTGCGACAGCGGCGTCTGCCGCACGGCGGTGATCACCCCGGCGACGCGCGGCATCTCGTTGGGCAGCGTCCGGTAAATGACCACGTCCCGCGAGCTTGGCAACTCGCCGGTTTCCATCAATCGCAGCCGACCGAACGACTCTGACGCATTAAGCGGAAGATAGCCGATATCGCTCACGAGATCCTCTTCGAGCACGACGGGGAACTCGGCGGCATCGTACAGTTCCTTTTCCTCAAAATAAACCGGCCGGGCACGCGGCATCGGGTAGTAGCCAAGTCTGCCTTGGAGGTACGGCATCTGTTTAGTCAGCATTTCGTACGAGAGTTTGATGCGCTCGAATGGATAAGTGTCATTCGGCTCGTACTCGAAAGTGAACATGCCCGGTTCACCGCCGGGCGACTTTTTCAGCGGTCGATAAACCAGCACACCGCGCATCGAACCGTCACCGCGAGCGATGCCGATTTTTCGCATAAAAAACGGATGGCCCCGATGGGTTTTGGTGTTGATGAAATAAATGATCGGCTCACCCTTGCCAACATCCTCGATTTGAAACTTCACGAACTTCCAGTCAGCCAAGTGCGTATCGACCATCACTTGCGGGCCTTGATAGGAAAGTTTCTCATACGTCTCCATATCAGGAATCGCTGCCACGCCGTCCTTGAAATCCAGCTTCCCCGGCGGGATGCGCTCAATCTCCGGTTCATCGCCCCGACTGCCGCCTCGGCCCCTCCTCCCCTTGCTGCTGCTTCGGCCACCGCGCCCACCGGAATTGGGCCTCAACTCGTCGGCGCTGATTTTGCCATCGCCATTTTTATCGGCCTTTTTGAGCGACGATGCGGCAGCATCAATTTCCCCGGCAGAGATGACACCGTCCTTGTTGGTGTCCAGCGCAATCGTCACCGGAAACGATGAAATAAAGGATCGCGGCCCGCCCGGCCCACCGCCGCCGCGCGAAGGCTGCGCATGCATTGTGAACGCCACGGCGAATACCGCACCAACTGCTGTGAATAGGAATGCTCGTTTCATAAAAAACTGTTGGGGAGAGATGCCGGTTTTTCCGAAAAAGTTACAACTGAATTCAGGGAATGATCGACTCGATGCACTCGGGCGACTCGAAGCGGGGATTGTTCATCAGCCGCGTGACGTAGTGCTCCCGTATCGGTTCGTCGTCGAACGGCCGCAGCAACTGCTTCAGATCGGCCGCTTGGCTTTCGGGCGAGAGCCATTGGTCGTAACCGGCGGGAGGCACGATCACCGGCATGCGGTCGTGCACGCGCTTGGCCAAGCGATTGGGCGTCGTGGTGATAACGGTGAACGTGTGAAGCGTCTCGGCCTCCACTTGGCCAAGGCCGAGCCCCGGCAACTCCGGCTCGGCGGACTGTTCCGATGTCGTCCACGTCTCCCACAGTCCGGCGAGACAGAACAGGTCGCCGTCACGCATCGAGTAGTAAACCGGCTGCTTGCCGGTTGGCCGTGATTCCCACTCGTAATAACCATCCACCGGCAACAGACAGCGCCGCCGCCGAAACGGCTGCCGGAAGCTTGGCTTCTGGTCAATCGTCTCCGTGCGCGCGTTGGCCAACTTGGCCCCGATCGACTTGTCCTTTGCCCAAGGCGGGATCAACCCCCATCGCATCGCCTCCAACCGCACATCACCAGAGCCCCGCACCGCGACCAACGCATTCTGAGTCGGCGCAAGGTTGAGTCGGGGCGCGACCGGCGGCGCTTGGCCACGAGCCTTCACCCTCTTTTTGATTTTATCCCCACCGGAACCCTGTGCCACCCGACAACACATTGGAACTACCGTCCGTTCTGCAGAAACTCGGTGATTTTGCCTTTTGTCGCCTCATCCATTTTTATGATTGGGGGCCATTGTCGGGGGTGGCCTTCGGCGGGGAGTTTTTTTGTGGCGTCGATGCCAAGTTTGGTGCCGACGGCGATCTCGGTTGTGGCGTGGTCGAGGACGTCGGCGGGGCCCTTGGTGAAGATGCTGTCACGCTGCGGGTCGGTGCAGGCGCACAAGCGAAAGAGCACTTCGCTGGTGTTGTGTACGTCCACTTCGGCGTCGACGATGATGATGTATTTGGTGAACATCATCTGGCCCATGCCCCAGAGGCCGTTCATGATTTTGAATGCCTGCATCGGGTAGGTTTTCCTGATGCTCACGAAGACGAGGTTGTGAAAAACGCCCTCGGCCGGCAGCGCGATGTCCACGATCTCCGGGAAGGTCATCCGCAGGATAGGCATGAACAGCTTCACGCTAGCGCTGCCCATGTGGAAATCTTCCATCGGCGGAATGCCGACGATCGTCGCCGGGTAAACGGCCTTTTCCCGGTGGGTGATGGCGGTGATGTGAAACACCGGGTACGGCTCGGGCAGGGTGTAGTAGCCGGTGTGGTCGCCGAACGGCCCCTCGTCACGGAGCGGCTCGGTGGGGTCGATGTAGCCCTCGATCACGATATCGGCGTTGGCCGGGACCTCTAGGTCGTTGGTCTCGCACTTCACCATCTCGACCGACTTGCGGCGGAGGTAGCCGGCGAGCAGAAATTCATCCAACCCGTCAGGCATCGGCGCGGTGGCGCAAAACGGAAACACCGGGTCGCCGCCGAGGAAGACGGCCACCGGCATCCGCTCGCCGGTTTCGTAGTAGCGACGGCCGTGGCGCGCGGCGACTTTTTGCAGTTGCCAATGCATGCCGACGGACGAGTCGTCGTAAACCTGCATGCGATACATGCCGAGGTTGCGGTCGCCGGTGTCAGGGTCGCGGGTGACAACGCAGGGCAGCGTGATGAAACGCCCGCCGTCGAGCGGCCAACATTTGAGGATCGGCAGGTCGAGCAGCGTCGGGTAGGGCCCGGTGTCCTCACCGGGCCGCGGCGCGCTAGGGACAGTACGCCCTGCCTCTAGAATATCCGGTGCGCTTGGCCAAGGCTCGGTTCGCGCGGCCGGGGCGTCGAGGCGATGAACAACTTCCTTGCACGGGCCGGTCTTGACGCGCTTCGGCTTGGCGTGGCGCAGGGTCAGCGCTTGGCCAAGCAGCGCGATGGTTTCGCGGATGCCGGTGGGCGGCTTGGCTTGGATGAGCGAGCCCAGCTCGGCGGCGGCGGCATCGACGCTCTCGGCGCCGAGGGCCATGGCCATGCGCTTGGCTGAGCCCATCGTGTTGATGGCGAGCGGGTGCGGGGAGACCTGGCCGTTGATGGTGGGTTGCTCGATGAGCAGCGCTTGGCCGCCGCCCGGCTTTTTCATCTCGCGATCGGCCAGCTCGGTGATCTCCAACTCGGTGGCCAACGGCTGGCTGATGCGGGTCAATTCGCCCTCCTGCTCGAGGGCTTCCAAAAATTGCTCGTATGATTCGTAGGCCATGTGACGGGTTTGCTCCGGGCCCACGGCGTGGGATGCGAAGTCGGGCCGCAGCTTATTGGCTCGACTCCGCTTGGCCAAGCCCTACGATGCGCGTCCCCTACGAATCACGCAAAGAAAGTTTATGAAACAGAAAATAATTCAAGTTATAGGCCGCCTGGCTGTTGTCACTGCCGTTTGTCTTGCGCTTGGCCAGGCGCAGGTTGAAGCCAAGCCGAACGTGCTGTTCCTCTTCGCCGATGATCAATGTTTCGAGACGATCGGCTCGCTTGGCCTGACCGACATCGACACGCCGAACCTCGACCGACTCGCGAGCCGCGGCACGCAGTTCTCCCGCGCGTACAACATGGGTTCGTGGAGTGGCGCGGTCTGCGTGGCCAGCCGCCACATGCTCATCACCGGGCGGCACATTTGGCGCGCGCAAACAGCGTCGCAAACTTTGCGCAGCGGCAAAAAGTCGACCGACGACCAAAAGGCCGCCCGTGAACAGGAATTCAACAATCTCTGGCCGCAGGTCATGGGCCGCGCGGGGTACCAAACTTTTTTCACCGGCAAATGGCATATCCAGGCTCCCGCCGACAGGGCGTTTCAAGTTGCTCAACATATTCGCGGCGGCATGCCAAACCAAACACCACAGGGCTACAACCGACCGCTCCCCGACAAGCCGGATCCGTGGAGCCCTTACGACGTGAAGTTCGACGGCTTTTGGAAGGGCGGTAAGCACTGGAGCGAAGTCGTCGCGGACGACGCGGTGGGCTACATTGGCACCGCCAAAAAAGATGAGCGGCCGTTCTTCATGTACATCGCCTTCAACGCACCGCACGACCCGCGCCAGGCGCCCAAGGAGTACGTCGATCGTTACCCGCTGAGCCGCATTCAAGTTCCGGAAAACTATCTCGACGAATATCCTTACAAGGACGATATCGGCTGTGGCGCCAATTTGCGTGACGAGAAACTCGGTCCATTCCCGCGCACGCATCACGCAGTGAAAATTCATCGGCAGGAATACTACGCGATCATCGAGCACATGGACGCGCAGATCGGCCGCATCCTCGACGCGCTCGACGCGTCCGGCCAGGCCGAGAACACCTACATTTTCTTCACTGCCGACCACGGGCTGGCAGTGGGCCACCACGGGTTGTTTGGCAAACAAAACCTTTACGAGCACAGCACGCGCGTGCCGTTCATCGCAGTCGGCCCTGGAATCAAGGCCAGCCACAAGATCGACTCTCCGATTTACATGCAGGACGTGATGGCCACGTCGCTGGATATCGCCGGGGCCAAGCGCCCGGCGCAGGTCGAGTTCCAAAGCCTGCTGCCGCTGCTGCGCGGCGAGACCGCTGAGTCGGGCGTCAAGGCGGTTTACGGGGCGTATCTCGCGGTTCAACGCTCCGTGACGCTTGGCAACTGGAAGCTCATTCTTTACCCGAAAATCTCGAAGGCGCGCCTGTACAACATCAAGCGCGACCCGCTCGAGATGAACGACGTTGCCGGCGACCCGAATCGCGCAAACATCGTCAAGCGCCTGTACAAGCGCCTGTTGAAACTGCAACAAGCCAACGGCGACTCCCTCGACCTCATGGCGGTCTTCCCCAACTTAGGCTGACTTTAATACCTTTATTCAACGATAACTTTGATTGACCGAACCGAGTGCCCGGCGATGCAGCGGGCTTTTTTATTGACTGCATTGGTGGTTGGCCTTGGCCACGCGGCGTACGCTGCTGAGCACTCCGCCATTGCGCCGGAAAGCAAAGGTACTTTTCGCGGGCGGCCCACCGTCGCGGCGATGCGTGTTGGCCAAGCGCCAGACATCGACGGGCATCTCGACGACGATGCGTGGCGCTTGGCCAAGCCGGCCGGCGAGTTTCTGCAGAAGAATCCCAACGAAAACATCCCCCACACCCAACGCACAGAGTTCCGCGTGATATACGACGACAATGCGCTATACGTCGGCGTATGGTGTTTCGACGCCGAACCTGGCCGGATCATTGCACACAACATGGAGCGCGACGGTCATATGCGTTTCGAGGATGTCGTCAACATCACGCTGGACACGTTTTTAGATCGACGAAATGGATACTATTTCACCATCAATCCCAACGGTGCACGGGGTGACGCCACCATCAGCAACAACACCACAATAAACAGCGAGTGGGACGGCGCGTGGATGGCACAGAGCCAAAGCCACTCCTGGGGCTGGAGCATGGAGTTGGCCATCCCTTTTAAGTCGATCAGCTTCGACGAGTCGACTGACACTTGGGGG
>Ga0302119_10000512_pt1 | contig 17506 bp, 14 predicted proteins | sample AG5_Tmax_MG_FD_203114 | JGI IMG/M metagenome (GOLD analysis project Ga0302119, IMG submission 203114) | Marine microbial communities from Western Arctic Ocean, Canada - AG5_Tmax | ecosystem: Environmental > Aquatic > Marine > Oceanic | place: Canada: Western Arctic Ocean | collected 2017-10-01 | reverse complement strand
ACTTTTCCTAGAGATTCTGTTTCTTTGCGGTCAAGTTTGGTTTTCAAATAGCCTTGCAAATGCATCAATACATTGGTGTTAGTTTTTCGTGTGGCTTTGCGTGTTAAGGTTTCCATGAACAAAGTGAAATATTCATTGCCCAGTTTTTCAATTTCCGAGGCATGACCTTTAGCCAGCATTCGGCCAAGCTTAATGCATAAGTCAGGGCTGTGAGACATTAAGCTGTATTTATAGCGGCTGTGAAAACCCATGAGCTTATTGATATTCAGGCTTCCTTTTTTTAGTTGCTGCCAATCATGATAGGCAAAAACTCGCTGAATAAAATTTTCTTTCAGTACTGGGTCAGTCAAGCGTCCAGCTTCTTCGACTGGGAGCAAAGGATTATTCTTCATGATTACACTGGCGAAAATACCAGAGCCAGGGTTTTCGTTCGGCATCCCATTTTCTTTGTATACCTTTACTCGAAATACACCGCAGCTGGGTGAGCCTTTTGTAAAAATATAGCCACAAATATTTGTTAAGTGGGGCAAGGCCTTTTCCCCATATTCTTTCAGTTTCTCGGTAACATCTATGTTGGGATTATCGACTCCCACTGCCCGAGGCTGCATCGGATTGCCTACCAGTCGTATCGGCTTTCTCGGCACTCCTAATCCAATACCCACTTCCGGGCAAATAGGCTTAAATTGGAAATACCTGCCTAGCTCTTTACTGCAAATAGCAGAGTGTTTGTGCCCGCCGTTAAAACGCACTTCTTCTCCCAGTAAACAACTACTGATTCCAACACTAATTTTTGACATTTATCTCAACCTTGTTGTGCATATCGTTCGGTTATTACTGGATCTAATCTGACGAACCTCTTACTAGTGCTGACGGCGATGTCGGAACTGATTTCACCTCGATCATTACTTCATTTCTACGGAGGAATGGCAATACGTAAGGTGCGTCATAGGCAGCAGACTCTACCACTCCAAGTGGTTCGACAGCAGCCGATTCTATACTTTCAAGCAATCGCGCTTTGTGTTTCTCATAATTGCGCTCGGTCCACCTCCCGGAGTAACGGACAACTGCCATAAGCTGGCCAGGCACCGGTCGCAGGACGATACGTTCATCTGATGGCAGGGGAGCAGTTTCCATTTTAAATTGACTTGGGAGCATAAACGCGACGTTCCAGCCTTCAGGGGTTTCAACTCGTTGCACAGGTGCTGTCATAGCGATTTCCTCACTAGCAGCTGTTTGTTGCACAGGAGCAGTCATCTCGATGTTCGATTGGCTGCTATTGTTGCCGGTTATATAGCGGAATAGCCTCATGAACCCTTCATTTGAGGCTCCCCGATAGCTAGAAGAATTGTCCACGAATGTTTCTGCGACAAGATACGATTCATATTGTCGATATTCCACTATCTCATCCTTGTAGATGACTGTGTATTTTGGGCTTTCGATGGCGAACGCATTAGTCGACAAGAGAAATAACATAAGACTAAGCGCAGATAGACGTTTCGAATTGAATTGAGTATTCATTTTGCTCCGGTTTATATCTAAATAGATAGTAGATAACTACGAAGAAAAGCTGAACATGGATCAGTTTAGTAGGCGGGAAGTGCCCCAGCGAAAAATCACGGGTATCTCGCGGCTTTTACCTAAAAATTGCCAGTAAGATGATGCATAACAGAGATTGTGAAACAAGCCGATGAGGCTTCTGGTCATTTTAATTGGAGTAGTGAAGCGATTATTCAGAATAGCCTAGCAGCTTGCAAAAATATTGATTCTTAGACATCAAAAGCCATGGCAGCATTATCAGGATTGCTGTGCGATAGTTTTGCGAAACCGGTAACGATTGATCAGATTGAACAGCCGCGGCAAGCCTCGAGTAAAAGTTAGGGGACTATCCAGAACTGCAAAGCAGAGACAACCTTCTTCACTAACTGGTTGGTGCTCATCCTTGCCACTCCTGACGATAAAGTCGGCGGCTTCATAGGTTCCCGAATCATCACTAAAGCTGCCATCGAGTACCAGGGTTATCTCGCTGCCTTGATGCTTGTGCGCTGGAGTTTGACTGCCAGGGCTCATATAGATAAATTCACACTGTGTTTGGGTGTCTATATCGACCTTGGCCTGTTTAATTCCTCCAGCAAGTTTTTTCCAAACCAACCCATCGTTAGCAGCTTTTGCAAGAATCTTTGGCAATGTGAAGCTGTGATCCAACATGTGAATCTTAGTTATTGGAGATTGCCGTGCTACTGAAGAATCATCACTGTCTATTTGCGGCTGGTTGACGATGTTGCTCACCAGATGGGCAAAATCGTTTGTACTCTCCTCGGATGAATCTTGTTCCCAGGAATTAACGATACTTGATTCTAATTCAGCAAAGTTCTGCTTGCAGCTTTTACATAACTCCAGATGAGCAGATAAAGCGATACTCAAACCTGTTGAGAGATTTCCCTGTATATAGTCATTCAGTAATTCTGTCGTGGGATGACAGCCTAGGTCGGTATTCATTAATCAACACCTATAAGTAGTCTTAATTTAGATATACCCAAACGCAGTCGAGACTTCAGAGTTCCTAGAGGAATGTCTAATGCCACGGCGGCTTCTTCATGGGTTCGATCGAGAATGTAAATTTGCTCGATTACAGCTTTTTGTAAGTCTGGCAATTGGTCACAATAACTGGCGATTATTGCAGACTCAGCCACTAAACTGCCCTGTTCTTCATGCACAGGTTCCGACTCCGCATCGCCCTGCTGGGGCCAAATGTCGTCTGCGGTTACGCACTGAGGCTGACGCTTTAACTTGCGCAGCATATCGAAACACCGATTTCTGGCAGTTGTGAATATCCAGCCCTGTGCCGAACCACGATCTACGTCGTATAGACGCGCTTTGCGCCATACGTTCAACATGGTCTCTTGAACTAGGTCATTGGATAATTGTTCGTTGCGTGTAATTTTCATGCCTAGCGCCAAAATTCTGCTGGAGTAGCGCTGAAATAGGCGGTTGAACGCCTCTGTATCTTGCGAATTCCCCGTAGCTATCAATAAAGCCTCATCGCTATCGCGATCTTTTAAAGTGGCTCGGGCTTGGTCTGCAACTTCCACAACTAACCTCGCAGGCTCGCGCAGAGATTTAAAATTGAAGTAGTCTTCGTTATAGATTGCACTATACATACTCTTATTAACGCGATTTTGGTGAAATTAGATCACTTTTTAACTAAATAACAGTCAATTGTGATCTATACCCTAACAAAACCCGTAACTGATTAATACGGACCCCTAAGTGGCGAACAAATGAGATCACAATCAAGTTTGAAGTCAGCGACAACATTGTCAAGTGCAGAATACATTGCTGATCGAGTGAAGTCAGCCTATGAAGCGCTGGAAACTGATGATCTTCGAATTCTTGAATCTCTCTACACTGAAGATGTGCATTTTGAGGACCCAGCCCACGCGCTGCAAGGGCGTAAAACCGTCATGAGCCACTTTGAGTCTTTGTTCAAGAACTTGGACAGCTGTAGTTTCAGGTTTCACCAAACCTTAATCAGCGAACCGGATATTTTCATGTCCTGGACAATGTTTGTCGTGCACCCAAAATTGCAAAAAGGCGAGACTATCCGTGTCGAAGGAGGGAGTCTGCTTAAAACCAGGCATGGAAAGATTTTTTACCATCGCGACTATTTTGATATGGGTGCGATGCTCTATGAGCAGCTGCCAGTGCTTGGCGTGATAATACAGCAGTTAAAGCAGCGGCTGGGGCAATGAACATCCTTATCACTGGAAGTAGTTCCGGTATTGGCCTGCAGCTGGCAAGAGACTACTTAGCGGATTCGAATACTGTTTATTGTTGTGGTAGGAACGCAGCCGTATTAAAGACACTGAAGAGCGAATTTCGCGATTTTGCGCAGATAGTATGTTTCGATGTACAACTTCGGGACGACTGTAAATCAAGCTTATCAATGCTGCCTACAATGGATTTGATAATTCTCAATGCCGGAACCTGCGAATACATTAATGCCACCAACTTTGATTCCGAATTGTTTGAGCGCGTAGTCAAGACTAATTTGATTGGCACAGCTAATTGTCTTGAGTTCCTAATTCCAAAGATTAAGCCCGGTGGTAATCTTGCTCTAATGGGTAGTAGCTCTAGCTACCTGCCTTTGCCGCGAGCAGAAGCCTATGGTGCTTCTAAGGCCGCCATCGAGTATCTTGCAAAAACACTTTCGTTGAGTCTGAAATCAAATGCCGTGAGTGTTAGTTATATTGCCCCAGGTTTCGTCCAAACACCTTTGACTGAGCTTAATGACTTCCCAATGCCTATGAGTGTTTCAGTTAAATATGCGTCAGACAAAATTCGAGCGGGATTGGGTAAGAATAAAGTAGAAATTAATTTCCCATTAGCTTTTATCTGGATCTTGAAAATCATCCGAGCACTGCCAATCGGCCTGCAACAACTATTGGTGGCAAAGTTGTTGCGCACCGACAACGTAGTAGCGGAATCTGGATAAAGAATCGTGAAGCCACAGAAAATAGCAATTATAGGCAGTGGAATTTCAGGATTAACAGCAGCTCATTTACTCAGCAGAGAGCATGAAGTAACGGTGTTTGAAACCTGTGACTATATCGGGGGCCACACACGGACAGTATCGGTTGAGTTGGAAGGCAATAGTCTCCTAGTAGATACTGGATTCATTGTTTGTAACGACCGCAATTACCCCAACTTTCTGAAATTTATGGAGCAATTGAATGTAAGGGTTCAGCCTACTGACATGAGCTTTAGTGTCCGCAGCAACTCTATTAATCTGGAGTACAACGGGCACAGCCTCAACACTTTATTTTCTCAACGCAGTAACTTGCTCCGCCCCTATTTCTATAAGTTAATCGCCGAGATACTTAGATTCAATAAGGTCAGTAAGTTGGCTATCGAAGAAGGATCAATAAGCGCTATCACTTTGAACGAATATGCAGAGCAACATAAATTCAGCTCTTTTTTTAAGGACAACTATCTTCTGCCCATGGTTGCAGCCATCTGGTCTTGCAGTGTGGGTCAGGCTGGAAATTTTCCGCTGGAGTTTTTCTTGAATTTTTTCCATAACCATGGGTTACTGGATATTAAGAACCGACCGCAATGGTATGTACTTCAAGGTGGTTCCAGCAGTTATATCGAGCCAATGACTGCCAGATTTCGCGACCGAATTAAGTTGAACACGCCTGCACTTGAGGTTTCACGCACTGACAAAGTGATTAAGGTGCTAACCCCAGATAGAGTGGAGGAGTTCGATCAGCTTATCATGGCCTGTCATAGCAACCAGGCGCTCAATTTACTGCATCAACCCACAGTCAATGAAGAGCTAATTCTTGGAGCGATGAGCTATCAAGAGAATGAAGTAATTCTGCACAGCGACGAATCTTTAATGCCTCGTAAGCCATTGTCGTGGGCAAGTTGGAACTTTCTGACGGGAGAAGCCAAAGGCAATGAGCCTCCACTGGTTACCTACTGTATGAATATCCTGCAAGGACTAAATAGCGCTGAGCCTTTGCTAGTTTCATTAAATGCAGGGCACAAGCTTGATCCTAAGAAAGTATTGCAAGAGTTCAGTTATGCGCATCCTGTTTTCTCAAGAGAATCTATCGCAGCACAGAAACGTCGGGATGAAATATGTGGCATCGATCGCATTCATTACTGCGGTGCATATTGGTACAGTGGATTCCATGAGGATGGAGTGCGCAGCGCCTTAGATGTATGTGGACGATTTGGATTAACTTTATAGAAAAATTTTGAAACCAATTATGGAACAAAAAACCTCAAGCCCCGATGAATTTGAAAGTGCCATTTACAAGGGGAGTATTCGTCACCGGCGCTTTATGCCAAATACGCATGAATTTGAATATCCGATATTCATGTTGTTACTAAAGGTAAATGAAATTCCCAAAGTAATGCAAAAATTCTGGCAATTCGGTAGCAGTGTGCTGTCCTGGGCTCGATTCAGAAGAAAGGATTATATTGGAGGTAAGAAAGGCGATCTTGAACAGGCAGTTAAAAACAAGATTGCAGAAAAATTAGGCAAGGAGTCAGCAGAAATTAAAGGGGAGGTCTATTTTCTTGGTCACCTTCGTTACTTCGGCTTCTACTTCAGCCCTTTAAACCTCTACTACCTGAAGCAGGAAGGAAAATTCAGATATATGTTGGCTGAGGTGAGTAATACGCCCTGGAATGAGAGGCACTACTATCTGGTTGATTTGCAAGAACCACAGCGCCATGCAAAAGAATTTCATGTATCTCCTTTTAATCCTATGGAACAAGATTATCAGTGGCGTGTGATTCCTCCAACCAGCAACAATAGACACTGTCTGGTGCATATTGACATATTCGGTAATAGCGAAAATCAACAAAAGGTTTTAGATGCAACACTCATGTTAAATCGTTTAGTACTAAACCAAAGGCAACTTTGGCGCGTATTACTTACAACACCAATACAGACATTTAGCATAGTAGCCGGTATCTATTGGCAGGCTTTGAAGCTAATTTTTAAAAGAACTCCTTATCACTCACACCCAAGCAAGAGTCCCGCTAAAACTAAGGAAGGCATGGTATGAATCAGGAGCGCGGGGCGTTGATTTCGGAAAATGAAATTGAGTCAGTTGAGAAGCCCTCAAAATCTGTTAACTTTCTGCGCCGGTCGATGGTTCGCGTGCTGAGTAAAGCGCAGCATGGTCACTTTCTATTGAGAGAAAATGGTCGAGTGATAGCTGAAGTTGGTGATAGAAATGCTAGCTTGCAAGCAGAAGTCGATGTTCTAAATTTGAGAAGTTATGCTAGAGCCTTAGTGGGGGGAAATGCCGCTGCCGGGGAAGCCTTTGTCGATGGTTGGTGGACTTCACCTGACATAACACAGGTTACCCGGTTTTTTTCTCGTAATATGGAGATGTTAGATTATTGGGACAGCAGATTTGGCTGGATCATGAAACCAATTAGATATTTTCGATTACTAGGTCGGATAAATACGACCCAGCAAGCAAAGCGTAATATTCTTGCTCACTATGATTTAGGGAACGACCTTTATCAGGCTTTTCTGGATGAGCATCTGCAGTACTCTTCTGCAATTTACAACCGCCCCGATAACTCTTTGTCCCAAGCTCAAATCAACAAATTAGTGCGACTCTGCGAAAAACTTGAGCTTTCCGAAAAAGATCATTTGCTTGAAATTGGCTCAGGGTGGGGGGGAATGGCTCTCTTTGCAGCCAAGAACTATGGCTGCAGGGTAACTACGACCACTATTTCGGATGAGCAATTTAAGTTTGCACAAGCTGCGATTAAAGCTGAAGGCCTAGAAAATCGTATTGATTTATTGAATAAAGATTATCGTCTACTAGAAGGCCAGTACGACAAAATTGTATCTGTGGAAATGATCGAAGCAGTTGGGAGAAAGTTTTTACCTAGTTATTTCCAGAAATTGAATAGCTTGCTTAAACCAAATGGTCTACTTATGTTGCAGGCGATTACTATAGCTGACCAGCGTTTTGATGCCTACAGCCGGAACGAAGACTTTATTCAAAAGCACATATTCCCAGGTGGATTCCTGCCTTCAATGAATCTGATGTCAAAGTTAATTGCTGCCAAGACTGATTTGGTGATCCGTGATGTGCGGGACATAGGTCTGGACTATGCACAGACCCTCGCCCATTGGCGCGATGCTTTCCTGGAGAAACAGGATCAATTGCAGGCTCTGGGCTACGATCAGAAATTTAAAAACCTCTGGTTATATTATTTAGGCTATTGTGAAGGGGGTTTTTTAGAGCGCCGGATTAGTGCGCAGCAACTGTTGGCAAGCAAAGCACCACATCGCTAGATAATTCTTTAGACGGCTTATCGGTATGCGAATTATATAGGGTCAGGGAAATAAGCCTCAATTCTGGAATGCAATCTTAGAAGTGCTGCCTGTCATGAAGTTAGCGACAGTATGTATAAATTTTCTTTTGGTAAAAATATCGAGAATGCCAAGTTAGCCAATAACTACTGAGGAAAATCGTTCTAAAATCAAAGTAGCTTGACTCCTATTGATAAATTATTAAAATTCGGCATGATTATAATAATTCATGAAAATAATGAATGGATTTCTCCATTCGAAGAAGCCTTTCAAAAACTCAACATTGATTATCGTATTTGGTATGTGCCGGATATGAGTCTGGATCTGTCTGAAATTCCTCCTGATGCCGTTTACTGGAATCGAATGAGCGCCTCGTCACATACTCGGGGACATCGTTATGAGCCTGAGTTAGTTGCGGGAATTCTTGCATGGTTGGAGCGACATAATAGAATTGTCATCAATGGTGGTAACGCACTGGATCTTGAAATCAGCAAGATACGCCAATATGAGAGCTTGGAAAAATTCTCAATTCGAACCCCTAAAACCTTCTGTGCGATTAAGAAAGAGCATCTAATCGATGGTGCCAGCCGCATTGGCTTTCCGCTTATTACAAAACATAACAGAGCAGGTAAAGGGTTGGGCGTAAGAAAATTTGATAATGAGGCAGCACTGCATGACTATCTTGCCAGTGATGAGTTTGAAGAGTCTCCTGATGGAATCACCTTGCTGCAGGAATATATTGATGCTCCTTCGAAATCCATATTTCGAATGGAATTTGTCGATTCAAAATTTTTGTATACTGTCGAAGTTGACACTACTCAGGGTTTTGAATTGTGTCCGGCAGATGTTTGCGAGCTCGAATCCAATTGTCCAACTGAAGAGACGAACAAATTTCAGATTGTTAAGGATTTTTCAATTCCAAATATTGGTGATTATGAAACATTCTTGAAACAGTCAAATATAGGCATTGCTGGAATTGAAATAATCTTCGATAAGGCTGGCGATTACTGGACTTATGATGTGAACACTAATACTAATTATAATCCGCAAGCTGAACAGGATGCTGGGCAAAGTGCGCCAGAGGCAATTTCCAGATTCTTATCGTCTTTAGTCTGATCAATCGGAAGCTATTGCCATTACTCCTTCATTCTAATCAGGGTTTCCTGTCGGCTTCGGAAAGCAGGTCCTTTTAAGTTAATAGTTTGCCTGCTTGCTAATTTCGTAGACTAAGCAGGGATGTTACGCTAGGCTGAAGTATGCTGAACAGGACAGATTAATGACTCGCTACTTTACATCCTTTATTGCGTCACTATTATTTACCAGTGTTGTATTGGCCGGGCAGGATCAACTAGAAATCGAGCAAGAGCCTGAACAAGGTGAGGCGGTGGAAATATTTGCAGAGGGAGGCTCTGAGATAGGGGACCTAGTGCCAACAGCTCCTCAAGTTTCAGGCCGCCAAATCGAAGAGATTCAGGTAATAGGAGCCCGCACTTTCTTCAGTCTGCGCATGCAGATTGTCGAAGAAGAAAACAAATTATATGGAATGTTCAATGAGCTAAATAGCAACGATGATTTCGATATCGAATGCCAAAAGATAGCGCCCACTGGTACTCATATTAGTCAGCGCGTCTGTGAGCCTCGTTTTGTTATAGAAATGCGTGCGCGCATGGCTCGAGACTGGGTAAGCGGGATTGGTGAATTGAATAGCACAAGTGATCTAGGGGTTGAAACCGCTGACCAAATGGGAAAACTGGAAGAAGAACACGACCGTATCGCCATCGAGCATCCGGAGTATCTGGAGACGTTGAGGTCTTTTGCCGATCTGCAAGCCGCCTTGAAATTAAAAAAAGAAGATCAGTGGCGTAACCTATTTGGTAATTAAAACCTGAAAATTTTAACTCGTGTTAAGAATTTAAGGCAGCAATGCGGTTGCAGAAAACGAATAGCCCTAACATTAGAGTGTGCTAAGAATCGTGTTATGTATTCTTGGAATGAAGGCGCCAAAAGCTATTGTGTTTTTACTATGGCCCCTAATTTCTCATCTTGCTGGCTCGCTAGATATTCTTCGTAGTTGCCCTGAAAATCTACTAATTGATGATCTCTAATTTCAATGACTCTGGTTGCCAATGATGAAACAAATTCTCGATCGTGACTCACAAAAATTAATGTGCCTTCATAATAAGTCAGGGCCAGATTCAAAGCTTCAATAGCTTCCATATCCAAGTGATTAGTCGGTTCATCGAGGAGCAACACATTGGGATCCATCATCATCAGTTTGCCAAAAAGTAAGCGATTTTTCTCACCTCCGGAACATACCTTTACTGATTTCTCGAAGTCTTCTGTGGAGAATAATAGCCTACCCAAAGTAGCACGCACGATTTGATCACCGTGGCTTGGTTTGCGCCACTGGCTCATCCAATTAAATAAATTTAGCTCACAATCGAAATCACTATTACTGTCCTGAGGGCAGTATCCCAAAGTAGCGCCTTCCGCCCATTGTAACGTTCCATGGTTCACTGAGAGTTCATTTAGCAAGCAACGAAGAAAGGTAGTTTTTCCTACTCCATTTTCACCAATAACTGCCAGGCGAGTCCCTGCGTCCATTATCATATTGCCACCATTGAAGAGTGGCTCATTGTCGAAGCCATGGCCCATGTTTTCTATGGTAAGAGCTTGACGGTATAATTTCTTCTCCTGCTTGAATCGAATATAAGGGCTGAGTCTACTAGAAGGTTTGACGTCCTCTAGCGTAATTTTTTCTATTTGCTTCGCTCGCGAAGTTGCTTGCTTGGCTTTAGATGCATTGGCGGAGAAGCGGCTGACGAATTCTTGAAGTTCCGTGATCTGGGCTGATTTTTTTGCATTGACTGACTGCAATCGTTCTCTAGCCTGGGTCGAGGCTGTCATGAAATCATCGTAGTTTCCTGGATACAGACGCAATTCACCGTAATCGATGTCGGCCATATGAGTACACACGGAATTCAGGAAGTGTCGGTCGTGAGAAATAATTATCATGGTGCATTTGCGATTATCCAATACGCCCTCTAGCCAACGAATAGCATTTATGTCGAGGTTGTTGGTAGGTTCGTCTAATAACAGGATGTCGGGGTTTGAGAATAAAGCTTGCGCCAGTAGTACTCTTAGTTTCCATCCTGGGGCAACTTCTTTCATGGAACCTAAATGCAATTCTTGCGCGATGCCCGCGCCCATCAGTAATTCTCCAGCACGGCTTTCGGCACTATAGCCGTCGATTTCAGCGAACTGAATTTCTAGTTCTGCTACTTTCATACCGTCTTCTTCAGACATTTCCGGCATGGCATAGATGCGATCCCGTTCTTGTTTGATCTCCCATAACTCTTTATGCCCCATGATGACAGTATCGATCACATTGAAGGCCTCGAAGGCGAATTGATCCTGGCTCAATGTTCCTAATCGTTCATTAGGCGTTATCGAAACATTACCTGAAGTAGGGTTGAGGCTGCCTTCCAAAATCCTCATAAAGGTGGACTTGCCGCAGCCATTGGCGCCGATCAATCCATAACGATTGCCATCGTTAAATTTAACCGAAATATTTTCAAATAGGGGCTTGGCACCAAATTGCATAGTGATGTTTGCGGTAGAGATCAAGATGGAAGTCCTAAGAGGGGAAAAATGATTGGGGTGTGTTTTTTAGCGAGCTAGTTATGAGGAGGCGTACTATAGGGATTTGTTGTGATTACGTCGAGCGAATTTACATTTGATTTTTGCTATTTGCAAAGTCCTAACTATCAGAAATGGTCATTTGTAGACATTTGAATATGCTTTGGCTTCCCGTGTGACTACAAATTTGGATCAGCCTCGAAGTCCACACACAAAAGCGGCTATCACTAAACCGAAGCCAGCGCCAACTATCCCTCCTGCCAAAGCTTCCGCGAAGAACTTTTCCCCTAGGAGGAGTCCTGTCAATAATCCAACAACGAGGCCGGCGAGCATACTCCATCTGGCTATTTGGGATTCTTTAGTCTCCTCCATAAGTTTGATCCATCACAAACATGTTGATAGGTTTTAACAACTGGACTGCCGACACAAGGATTTTTCAGCAGTCAGTCTGACTGATTCATGAATTGAATCAATGAATTAAAACCACGAAATCAAAGTGTGCTGCAGAGTGTACTATGGATTCATCAATTGGGTATGCGCGAAACTGCGGTGAGTTTACTCTAAACGTAAAGAGGCAGCTTCATAGTGTCCCCTGTAAAGCTTAATCCAATCCGGGTTCGCACAATGCTGACAATTATTGTATTTTTGGCGTGGGTTTCAGCCTTTAAATGAACCGATAGTTCAAGGCACGCGGTTTTAGTTGTGATAGAACTATTAGTTAACATCCATCGAGCAGGTATTATTTATGTTTTTTTATTCTCGTCTTCAAGCAAATTTTAGATCTTATCTATCCTTGGCTGCGATACTAATCGTAGGCCTGACTGGTGCTCAACCAGGACTGGCTCAGGAGCAGGCCATTGACGAAGGGAAACAGAACTGGGTTGATGCAACTATGTGCGCGGCGGATAACCGTGCGGTTGACTTAGAGCAGTCGCTATCCTTTTCTTTTACAGCAGCTGATGGTAATAACGCGCGCCACCTTGACGCTGTGCAGGCGGGCCTCACCACGGCCGATCTGTCAAAGCTGGAATTGGCCTGGGCTGTCGCTTTCCCCGAAACGTCTAGTTTGCGTGCCGCGCCGGTGATCATTGGCTCAACAATTTTCTATTCCGCCACCGATTCCGGTCGAGTTTTTGCACTGGATACCAACACTGGTTGCGCCAAATGGGTCTATGGTGCTGATACGCGCCTGCGTTCCTCAATGGCCTACGAGGTAATCGATGGCTTTGGTACGCTGGTGTTTGGTGATCAGAGCGGCATGATTCATTCCATCAACGCGAAAAATGGCGAGGTGAACTGGGTCGCAAGTGGCCAAGCATCCAACAACCAGGCGATGATTACCGGCACACCTGTTATCTACGAAGACAAGGTAATCGTGCCGCTTTCCGGTTCCGGTGTTGTAACCGGAGGCAATCCGAGTTTTGAATGCTGTGAGAATCATGGCGCCGTCACCGCATTGAATGTGCGCACCGGAGCAAAGCTGTGGGAATACCACACTATGCCAGCGGCCGAGTACACTGGCATGGTCAGCTCCACCGGTGTCAAACAGCGCGGCCCTTCCGGTGCCCCAATCTGGACTACGCCGACTATTGATTCAGAACGAGGGCAGGTTTACGTCACCACTGGCGAAAATACCTCGCACCCCACTACCAACACAAGCGATGCAGTCATCGCACTGAATCTGGAGACAGGAGAGGAAAACTGGGTCTTCCAGGCTCTAGAGAACGACATGTGGAATTTTGCTTGCAGCGCCGGCGGCCCTAACTGCATCGTTCTAGCCGATACTAACTCTGTCGATTTCGATTTCGGTGGCCCTGCTATCTTAGTCGAAACTGCAGACCGGGAGTTGTTGATTGCCGGCCAGAAATCCGGTGACCTTTGGGCACTGGATCCTGCCACGGGTGCACTGGTCTGGAACCAGCGAGTCGGCGAAGGAACAGCGCTCGGAGGAAATCACTGGGGCATTGCCACCGATTCCGAGCGTGCCTTCATGACCATCAACGATCCGGGCAATCGCGGTGGTAATAGTCGCCCCGGCATTTACACTTACTTTGTCAGAACCGGCGAGCCAAGCTGGTCCTTTGAGGTGCAGCCGGATTGCGGTGGCGAACGCAGTGAAAGGCTTAGGCGCTGTGAATCACTCTACGGTTTTTCTGCTACGCCGCTGTCTGTGGATGGAGCAGTCATCACTGGGGGACTCGATGGGCGTCTGTTTATATTCAATTCGGACTCAGGCGAGATGCTCTTTCAATACGATACAGTGACGGACTTTGAAACAGTCAACGGAGTCGAGGGTTATGGGGGTTCGATCGATAGTCATTCCGTCGCTGCGGGATCTGGCATGGTGTTTGTTGGTTCCGGTTATGGTTCCTTCGGTCAGGTGCCTGGTAACGTGTTGCTGGCTTTCAAACCGTCTGAATAATGCTATCCTCGATTAGTATCTAATCAAAAAGAAGTCAGAGTAAAACTGTTTTATTTTTGCTCTGGCCCCATCTTTTAAGATTATCTATGGGCAGCCACTCTCTTTTTGCCAGCTCAAATCTACTGTAGCTTTAGACCAACTCCAACAACTCAATCGGGTTTAGAATTATGGCTGCACTTATCACTCTTTCGGCAGGCGCTTCGATGGATGAAATCAGAGCAATCTTGGACCGTGACGCGGCCTTAATTATTGAGAATGTTCTTTCTATCGATCAACTATTCAATCTGGAAAACGAACTGGAACCCTATCTCAGTAAAACTGATCGAGGGAAAAATAAGTTCTCGGGATTCCAAACTCAACGAATTGGCGCTCTGATTGCCCGGTCAGCCACATCCCGAGAACTCGCACTCCACCCATTGATCAATGAACTTTGCTCACAATTTCTTGGACCACATGCAGATGGCTACCAGCTGCATTTTACTCAAGGTACCAGTATAGGCCCTGGAGAGACTGCGCAAGTACTTCATCGAGATAGGGGTCTGTGGGGTGGCTATATTCCGCGGCGAATCGAAACCCAGCTTAGTACTATTTGGGCGATTAGTGAGTTCACAAAAGAAAACGGCGCCACGCAACTCGTTCCCGGCTCTCACACTTGGGAAAAAAACAGACAAGCCGAAGCTCACGAAATCGTCTCAGCGGAAATGAAACCTGGTTCGGTTTTGATTTATTCGGGTACTGTTATGCATGGAGGGGGGGAGAACAACACAAAGGTAAACCGATTAGGCGTGTTATTGCACTACACTCTGAATTGGCTACGTCAGGAAGAGAATCAATATCTTTCTTGCCCCCCTGAAATAGCAAAAGATTTTTCACCTGAGCTTCGCGCCTTGATTGGGTACTCATTGGGTAACGCGATACTTGGTTTTTATTCCACTCCGGGTGCACCGGGAATGGGTGTGGAGAGAGCCGACCCACAAACGCTCTTTGAGCCACCATCAAAAGCTAATAGTTGAGTGAACCTCAAAACCAAAGCGAGTTTAGTGGTATTTGAGGCTCTGCAAGCAGTCCTCTTCAATTGATGTCCAGAGCCGACATCGATACCCCATTTAAACCAGTTTTTAGGAAGAAAGACTCGTTTATTGTATCAACGATAATAGCAATCAAACCATTAGATGGAATTAATGACGATCCAGAATGACTTTTCCATGAATCTCCTGTGTAAAAAATATGCTTTTTTATAGTTTATGCACCAAAAAGGTGACAGAATATGTTATCTAGACCTTTTTAAGGGCAGGATAAACACTCTTTAGATGCTAATAAATCTCACTACTACTTAACATGGACTGTTTAAAATTAAATCCAATTCTTTGGATATATCCCGTTGGGGGAATAAATGAAAAAGATACTTAATAATGCTTCTTGTTTGGGTCTCGCTCTATTGATGGTGAATGTACTTTCACCCGAAGTTCTGGCACAAGACTCAGATATAGAAGAAATAGCAGTTACAGGAACTAGAATCAGGGGAGCGAACCCTGACAGTTTTTCACCGGTCGCAGTAATCACCCAAGAAGATATTCAGATGTCTGGAGCAATATCTATTGGGGAATTATTACAAGAACTACCGTCCCAAGGTTCAGGGCTAAACAGAAATTACAATAATGGCGGCAGCGGAGCAGTCCGAATGGACTTTCGAAACCTTGGAGCCGGTAGAACCCTTATCCTCGTTGATGGAAAGCGCTGGATCAATAGCGGTGAGGGAGCAAATAGCTCTGTCGATCTCAACACGATCCCTACTGCTGCTATCGCGAGAGTCGAAATCCTAAAAGATGGAGCGTCCGCTGTATATGGTTCCGATGCAATAGGCGCAGTAATTAACATAATTACTAAGGACGATTTTGAGGGAGTCGAATTCCAGGCTCAAACCGGTGAATACTTTGATAAGGGTGGATTAGCTAACAATTATCAAGTAACCGCAGGGACTTCATTCGACCGCGGATCCTTTATGTTAGGAGCATCGCTGGTTGAGATTGAAGATCTTGGTAATGGAGACAGAAAACAAACGGCCGCAAGACCTTCTTCTGGAGGTTCCTCCGGAACTCCGCAAGGTCGGTTGGCATACGGTGGCGTGGTACCCGGTTGTAGTAACTTTACACCGAGCGATGGAACAAGCGGAGGAGCCGCTTCAGATTTCCGTTGCTGGACGAGCCCAGATGACCGGTTTAATTATAATCCCTACAACTATGTCGAAACTCCCAACGAGCGAGTCAATTTATTTGCTAAAGGCCGTTTTAACCTTTCAGGGAATACCGATCTTACAATGTTTGGTACCTATCAGAATCGTGAATCAGATCAGCTCTTAGCTCCTATGCCACTTTTTTATGGCTTTGGTGATTTTGGGGGCGGTGAGGGTATTTCAAGAAATAACGTTTACAACCCTTTTGGAATTGAATTCTGTGGCCTAGATGGTCTATCTCTTGAAGGGAAGAGTTGTAATGATGCGAACTACCCTGATGGTTATGCCACAGGATGGATGGGACGGCGACTATTAGAGGCGGGGAATAGAAACTACCTCCAAGATACTCAAACTTACCGCTTTGAAATGGGCATTGAGACAGAATTCAATGGTTGGGATATCTCCGGTTATGCTATCACTGGTCAAAATAAAAATGTCACAACAACCAATGGCTTATTGAACACCGGCAACATAAAGAAAGCACTGGCAGGAGATTGCACAAGTCCTTGTGTGCCTTTAAATGTCTTTGGCGGACAAGGAGCCGACAGCGCCTATCTCGGCGATGGGCTTTGGAGTGGCTCAGGTTCAATTACGCCTGAAATGGTCGATTATATTACCTTTCAAGCTCATGATACCGGACGAAATGAGATGAAGAGCTATGGCTTCGACGTAACCGGCGAGCTGGTAGATCTTCCATCGGGGTCTGTTGGGTTGGCATTTGGCTATGAGTTTCGAGAAGAGAAAGGAGCTTATTCACCAGATGCTTTTATCGCAGCTGGCTTATCCTCTGGAAACGCTGCGAGTCCTGTTTCAGGAGAATATGATGTAAATGAATATTACGCAGAAATTGCCGTGCCTATCATAGAAGGTCTTGATCTCAGTGCGGCGACTAGATACTCTGATTACTCAAGCTTTGGTGACACAACAAATAGCAAAATTGGTATAACGTACTCACCAATTGATATGGTTACTTTTAGAGCAACATACTCGGAAGGGTTCAGAGCACCATCCATTGGCGCTTTGTTCAGTGGTAATAATGACAGTTACCCAGACTTGGCTGATCCGTGCGATGTCAACGCAAGTAACTTTACCGGGGGCGCGGGAGGGGTTCAGTCTGGCCGCTGCGCGACAGATGGTGTTCCAACAGGGTTTACTCAACCTAATACACAAATTAGGACTACTGTCGGCGGCAATCCTAATACTCAGCCAGAAGAATCAGAGAGCTTTAATTTCGGCGTCATAGTCAATCCGTTAGAAAACCTCACTGTCTATGTTGATTATTATGATGTTGAGATTACGGATACTATTTCATCAATTGGTTCTCAGTTGATTCTCAATGGATGCTATCAAGGAACAAGTC
>Ga0302119_10000511_pt1 | contig 17508 bp, 13 predicted proteins | sample AG5_Tmax_MG_FD_203114 | JGI IMG/M metagenome (GOLD analysis project Ga0302119, IMG submission 203114) | Marine microbial communities from Western Arctic Ocean, Canada - AG5_Tmax | ecosystem: Environmental > Aquatic > Marine > Oceanic | place: Canada: Western Arctic Ocean | collected 2017-10-01 | reverse complement strand
AGTCCATTTTATGGTCAGCCAAAGGTAAAATATTTCAGGTAGAAAACGATAGTGTCAGAGCTAAAAACGGAAGGTGGGCCTGTACTATTTACGGCCTAAGTGTTTCATTCCCCGCCAGATAATCAGAAGATCGTTAAGTACCCTGTAGTCTTTGGCGTATCGAAGGTTCAGATCGTGAATTTCTTCCTGTGTAAGGGCCGTCTTTTTCAATGAGTCAGACGGATTGAGTACGCCGTTTTTAATTTTGGGGTATTGAGAATCCGCAGCTTGTTGATGCGGTATATACCCCACTAGTGATTTGTATCCCAGGAGTACGGTAAATAGATTGGTGTAATAACTTATCGGATTGCCACAAATAAAAAGTAACAAAGGACTCAGCACGAGCAGGCATAAGACACCTGTCAAATCAAGCATTCTCTTATTTCTTTGATTCTCAAGTTTTGCGATAGTGCTAAGTTCTATCATATACAAATCCTCTGCAGCACTGATGCTACTGCTTCCAATAATGTGCAAACTCTCCGGTGGCGCAATTTTATAGTCCATTTTACTTGCACCTAATGTGCCCATTTGGGTGATTATCTGGTTAATGGGCAGGTCATCAATGCAAAATACAATCGTATTTATCTTATGGACCTGAACCACATCGGACAGTTGTTGTAAGGTGCCCAAATGATGAGGCAGAATGGAACCACTTAACGGCCTGGGAGAAATCCATCCTTTCAGAATAGGTTTATCAACCGCCTGACTCAATAAATCAGTGACCCGCTCAACCTCTGCTTCATTTCCAATTATAACTGTATTCTTCGCTTCAGCCTGATTGCCTATAACGCTCTGGGCATTAACAAGCTTAAGAAATCCCCGTATACCTATTGTAACCAGTATTGCTGATAGGGCTCCTAATAGAATGAGTGCGCGTGAGAAACGCCAGGATTCAGGTATGAGCGCATATACAATCAATATGACTAAGGTCCCAAATACAATTCCTCTTGTGCTTTTGCCAATACCAATAGGTTTATCATAACCGCCACTTAAGTATACAGCTCCTAGCCAAATTGAGATGTATGAAGGTACAGCTATGGAAACAAACTCAATAGGGTAGTAGGTGCCATCAGATTGCATGACTTTGGTCTCCCAGAGATTCTGTATAAAGACCATGCTTCCGAAGATGGAGGCAGCTTCAAAAAGTGGAAGCAGTATCCTTCGCACCATGCGATTCAATACAGAGATGCTTGCCCTCAGGTAGATGGCTCCTTTAATAAGTGTGCTGAACAGATTAGCGTTGTTCTTGCTGAAATGCTTGTTGGCGAAGATTACCATTGCATTGTAGAAGATGAATACGTAGTTCAAGCTGCTCTTCTTAGTGCTTTCACCTTTATAATGAATGATGCGTGTATTGGGGAAGTAGTAATTCTCATATCCTTCCTGAAGCAGGCGGTATGATAAGTCAATGTCCTCACCATACATGAAGAAATCTTCATCGAGCAGGCCTGTTTTGTCCAACGCAGCCTTTCGTAGCAGCATAAAGGCCCCGGATAATATTTCTACTTGGTGCACTTGATCTTTATCGAGAAATCCCAGGTGATATCCGTTGAATATTCTGGACCTAGGAAAGACACTTGCAAGGCCAATCATCTTGCAAAATGCTACCCATGGAGTAGGAAGGCCTCTTTTAGATTCGGGAAGGAACTTGCCTTTTCCATCGATCATCTTTACCCCCAACCCACCTGCTTTAGGGGTATTGTCCATAAACTCAATCGTCCTGCTGAAGGTATCTTCTTCAACAATTGTATCTGGATTTAATAATAAGACATACTCTCCAGATGAAATCTGGATACCCTGGTTGTTGGCTGCAGAAAAACCTTTGTTTTTGGTATTTGCAATTAGTTTAACCTTGGGAAATTTACTGCTCAGCATTTCCAGCGAGCCATCTACAGAATTATTGTCTACAACGATCACTTCTATTTCTGTCGACAGGGATTTTGCCTTAAGGACAGAATTGAGGCACTGTTCCAGAAAGAATTTAACGTTGTAATTAACAATGATTACGGAGAGCTTCATAAAAGCTTAACAATTGGCATTGCTGGATTAAGAATTATTAAGCAGTAGCGCTATTGAGCCAGCATAGTTTCATAGGGTGTTCTATTGATCATACACCGGCCCAACGTAATGTCATCAACATATTCAAGTTCATCACCTACAGCAATTCCCCTCGCAATGGTTGTAATCTGAACGTTGGCATCTTTCAGTTTTTTGAAGAGGAAGAAATTAGTGGTATCTCCTTCCAGTGTTGTGTTCAACGCCAATACGACCTCATTTATTTCACCCTGACCTACTTTGGTAACCAGTTCATCAATATTCAAGTCATCTGGTCCAATGCCATTCATTGGGGATATTATACCTCCTAAGACATGATACACTCCCTTGAATTGTTGTGTGTTCTCAATTGCCATGATATCTCTAATATCTTCAACAACACATACGAGGGTTTTATCCCTGGAATCATCTTCGCAAATGTCACAAATGTCAGTATCAGAAATGTTAAAACACGATGTGCAGTAACTGAGTTCCTTCCTCATTTTAATTAGTGACTCACCCAGAGAATTGACCTGTGATTCATCCTGACGGAGTAAGTGGAGCACCAATCTCAGCGCACTGCGCTTCCCCACACCAGGCAGCCTGGCAAATTCATTCACCGCATCTTTGAGGAGTTTAGATGAGAAGTTCATGCCTCAAAAGTACGATAATACAAGGATAATTCCTGATTAAGAGTCCAAAATATCAGCGGTTTTGGTTGCAATGATTTCCAGTGCTAAGTCGATGGTCCTTAAATGTGACCTGAAGGCCAATATAGCCAGTCTTAGGGTAAATATTCCGTCCAGGTCAGTTGAGGATAAGAATATGCGCCCGTCTTCTAAGATTTTTTGAAGAAGTTCTTTGTTGAAGGCGTTAGCATCTCCGGTTTTGGGGACAAAGCGGAAAGTAGCTACAGACAGTTTGGGAGCCTGTCCTACTTCGAAACCCGCCATTTCCGCCATCTTATTATGGAAATATTGAGCGAGCAGAAGTTTTTCTTCCAGGCAGGCCTTGAATGCCTTGGTGCCACATAGCTTTAAGGGCATCCACAATCTCAATGCCCGAAAATGTTTGGTCAATTCCGGGGAGATGTCGGCGGGTGACAGTTCGTCTTCCGCTTCTATGACATCCTGAAAATATGCTGCGGAGTATCGGTGCGTGTATTGTAAGTGTTTTCTTTCTCTCACCAGTAGTACGCCTAAACCATATGGCAGGAAAAGACCTTTGTGGGGATCCATTACAATTGAATCAGATAACTGAATACCATTCAAAAGTTCTTTTCCTATACTGGTCAAAGTAAAGAACCCCCCATAGGCACCGTCGATATGAAACCAGAGGTTGTTCTTTTTGGCTATGTGTCCTATTTCCTCGAGGGGATCGATAGCACCTACATCTGTGGTTCCAGCCGATCCTACCACCAACCAGGGGAGAAGCCCGTTTTCTTTATCTTTCGCGATTTGCTTTTCCAATGCTGAGGATACCATCTGATAATTTTCATCAACATCTACAAAAGTTTTGTGTGCTTCTGACATGCCGGCAATATTTATTGCCTTGTCAATGGAATGGTGTGTTTGAGAGGTTGTGTAGATCACGCATCTATGATAATCAGAACCTTTGATTCCCTTGGCATCTCTGGCAGTTACAATAGCCGTTAAGTTGGCAATACTACCTCCGGAACACAAATTTCCTGCTGCAGATTCAGGATAGTCAACTAAATCTGCTATCCAACGAATCAGCATATTGGTCATCCTAACTGCTCCTGGAGATGCATAAAATACCCCTGCATAGCGATTGGTGATGGCAGCCATGTAGTCTCCTAGAGCTGCCTGGTAAATGCCTCCCCCGGGTATATAAGCCAGGTGCCCGCCTGATGCTGGATTGAGGCCTGGTTTTTCTACGTGCTCTTCAAATAATGTCAGGGCCTCATCTATCGATATCGGCTCTTCTGAAATAGGAGATTTATAGAGTCCAGCTCCCTGGTCTTCCGTATAATTGAATGCATTATTTTCCTCGATGGTGTCTATAAAACGTTCTGTATAGGCAACCACCCGATCACGAATAACCTGGCGTTCAGCTGATCCAGGTTCGAGTGCAGATGCCTCACGTTCAAAATTCAGAATCTTATCACGCATCATGTCTTAATAAGTATTCATAAATTGGAGCGTAATTATAATGATTTATTTTTTCTTTGTTCCATGTCGCCAGGTTACATACTCCTTTTCATAGCAATCTACTTTGCTGTGCTTATGGTTATCTCTCATTTTACCAGCAAAGATTCCAGTAATGACACTTTTTTTCTAGGGAACAGGGAATCACCCTGGTATGTGGTAGCATTCGGAATGATCGGCACCTCCCTTTCTGGGGTAACGTTCATTTCAGTTCCCGGATGGGTGGGAGACAGCCAATTCTCATATATGCAAACGGTACTCGGTTATTTGATAGGGTATTTCATAATCGCGTTTGTTTTATTGCCCCTTTATTATCGATTGAATCTAACTTCAATCTATTCTTATCTCGAGCAGCGCTTTGGTAGTTGGTCTTATAAGACCGGTGCTTTTTATTTCTTACTGTCTAGGGTTTTAGGAGCTTCATTCCGTTTGTTTTTGGTGGCAACGGTGTTACAGGAATTCGTATTCTCCAAATGGAAAATTCCTTTTACAGAATGGACTTTCCCTTTTGAGGTCACTGTCCTGATTACCATTGTGTTCATTTGGTTGTATACACACCGCGGAGGTATCAAGACCATTATTTGGACTGATACATTGCAGACATTTTTTATGTTAACGGCAGTTGGCGTTAGTATTTATCTTATCTCATCCAGATTGAACCTTAGTCTAGACGGTCTAATAGAACGAATTGCGTCAAGTGATTTATCTCAAACTTTTTTTCTGGAGGATATCAAAGCTAAGAATCACCTTGTCAAGCAATTGATGAGTGGTGCGTTCATTGCTATCTGCATGACGGGCCTGGATCAGGATATGATGCAAAAAAATATTTCTTGCAAGAGTGTCGGTGACTCACAGAAGAATATGATCTCCTTTAGTATTGTACTTGTATTTGTCAATCTGGTATTTTTGGCCCTTGGCGCCTTATTATTCATTTATGCTGAGGAAAAGGGTTTGGCAATTCCAGATAGAACAGACCTTCTGTATCCGACAATCGCCCTGAATTCCGGCTTGGGTATTGGAATTGGGGTTTTCTTTATCCTGGGCCTTGTATCAGCTGCATATTCAAGTGCTGACTCTGCGCTAACAGCGCTCACTACGTCGGTTTGCGTAGATTTTCTGGGCATAGACAAGTTGCAGGCCTCAGTTAGGCGTTCGATAAGGAAGCGTGTACATATTGGAATGTCAGCAGTTCTGCTGGTGGTTATCATCGCTTTCAGGTATCTGATAGATAGGAGTGTGATAGATACGTTGCTCTATGTAGCTACTTATACTTATGGGCCTCTCCTAGGCCTCTTTGCTTTTGGCCTATTGACAAGGAGTGCAGTGGTGGATAAGTTGGTTCCTGTTGTATGTATTGCGGCACCCATACTCACTTATGTCATTAATATGAAATCGGAGGCCTGGTTTGGGGGGTATGTATTTGCGTATGAGCTATTGGCAGTAAATGGTTTCCTGACATTTTTTGGGTTGTGGATACTGTCACGTTTAAGGCCTACTTAGGAATTCCACGTCAAGTACTTGCAGGTGGCAAACAACCCGTGGCGACTTTGTCGGTTGATGGCATTAATTCTTCAAATAATGGGGGACGTAGTTACCTGAATTTGGCGACCCCACCTTTCCATGTGCCAACCCATTTGATGTTATCTTCATCAACGGTAACCGTGTAAACGAAGTCTTTTGGAAGCTGGGAATTGGTGTGGTCAAATACTTCCCAGTTATGGCCGTCAAATTTGGCCAGGCCACCTCCTCCAGTGCCTATCCAGGTATCTCCACTCTCTTCCATCGCAATAGAATAGACAGAATTGTTTGGAAGTCCAGAGTTGTACATATCAAAAGTTCTCCAGGTAGTATCAGTATCAAACTTAGTGAGCCCACCGTTTAATGTTCCGATCCAGATATTATCGTCTTTATCAATTGTTAATGTCAAAACCCAATTACTTGGCAAGCCAGAGTTTTCTGTGTTATATGTTCTCCAGCCATTACCGTCATATTTAGTTAGGCCACCCTCTTCTGTGCCAATCCATTTGTTGCCTTTGCTGTCAATAGCGATTGCGTTGACTACATCGCTGGGAATTTGCGAGTTGAGTGTGTTGAAGACAAACCACTCTGTTCCATCAAATTTAGTGATTCCCTGGTCACCGGCACCAACCCACAGGTCTCCTTTTCTGTCAATTGAGGTAGCAAGTATCCAATTATGGGGAAGGAGAGAGTTGGTAGTGTTGAAATTGGTGAATGATGGATCTTCTCCCTCTTTCTTTTGCTTTCCCATTTTAGAGAGCCCATTGCCATAAGTGCCTATCCACTTTTCCCCTTTAGAATCCATGGAAATGGTATAAATGAAGTTATGTGGGATTTCTGAATTACTGGTTTCGTAAATGGTCCAATCCTTTTCTTTCTCTAGCTTTACCAGTCCCCCCTTCTCTGTGGCAATCCATTTGGCCCCTTCCTCATCCAGCACAATCTTTAGGGCGTTGTTATCTGGAATTTCTGAGTTCGTTTTTTGGAAGATCACCCATTTCTCTGCGTAATTTGCAGCAATGGAGTCCTGTGCCGTAACACTGGTTAAATTAAAAGAGGCGAAGCAAAATGTGAGTATTGTATAGTAGTGAGTTCTACGCATTATGCTGTAAGAGATCTACTCTATTGTAGTATTCTGGCAGCCAATTTTAGCAATAATTGTTTAGAAATGAAAGCATTATTAGACAAAAACTAATCATCGTTAAAAACTGAGGACAAATTAGCAGAATCCAATCTTATTCATTTCGGTTGCATGAATTGGCTATAACCATTAGGGGTTTAGCTATTGATCAGTGCATTGTAGCCTGATGTCAATCCAGAGATCCAGAGATTGGAGGGGGCGCAAAAGTGCCGGTTACTGTGGTTCTTCGTCAATAACAGCGCTGATGGACAGGCGCGTGTCAGCTGGCTCCGTGTTAGCCGTAACTGTAACCGTTTTTTGTTGGGATCCCTTTTGGCTACCGGGCTTGTAATCAACTTCGATAATTCCAGTGCCTCCTGGAGGGATAGGCTCTTTAGGCCATTTTGGTACAGTACAGCCGCATGATCCCTTTGCATTTGATATAATCAACGGGTTAGTACCTGTATTGGTAAATGTGAACGTGTGCTGGTTGTCAGTACTATTCTGATTGATATTGCCAAAATCGTGGTCACTTTCGATGAACACCATGCTGGTTGCAGGTCCTTTGGGTTTTTTAATCTCCGTAGCTTGATCCGCAATAGGGTTGGGTGTATTGTTCAGTGATTGTGGTAAAGCTGTAGGGACAGAAGACCTTGCTGGGTTGGACATTCCATCTGTTTCACCTACCTCAACAGGCCCATCAGGTGACATTACAACCTGGACTATTAGGGTCCCAGCAATTATAGCTAGTAAAGCGATCTTAATTTGCTCCTTCATATCATCCATAACTCAAATTTTATTTTTTAATAGTAGACTGGCAAAAGTATTAATGAAATCAATCAAATGCAACAGTGGATGAAAATTGACGAATGTAGGACTATGCAGAAGTTGGTATTTTTAATCATTCTGGTCTTCAAGTTCAAAAGCCCTCTCCAGCGTAATTCGCTTACCATTCAGGAATACCACCACAAAAGCATCTTTGTAACCGATCCTTCGCATTTGATTAAGCAGAACGTCGCTCGCATATTCAAAACTTGGTGCTTTCCCATAAGTATACTTGAACAGGCCGGCATCTTCATATTCTTCCACGTTCTCAAGACCCTTAAAATTCACGGGAACCATGTAGCTCGGATCTTTGGATGCATAGACCTGAATTTTATACATGATCACTTGCTCATCTGGAATAGATATTCCGGCAGTACCTAAACTATCCACATCTCGGGTAATTCCGACGTCAGCCAAGGTCACCCTTTCACCGCCTCTGTAAACCACTACAAATGCATCGTCAAAACCCTGTGCGACCATCTCCAATCTATGGGCCTCGGCCGCATCATAGTCATTTTTATAATTCCCAGTAACATACTTAAATAATCCATCTCTACCCGGAATCATAACAACGTCAGATACATCGAAGAAATTAGAAGGGATTAGCCTGCTGAAAGCGCCTATTTGCACACGGAAGAACACATCTTCTTTGCTCAGTTGATCAGCATCTTTCAGCATGCTATTGACCTTATCCTGGTCAATTTTGGCGTTGTACAATATCATAGGTTTCCATAGGATGACCTTACTATCCTTTATGTTTGTATTATTGGTGACATTCAATCGCAGTACTTCAGCTTCTTCTGGATTGTCATAGAGGTTGTTTATGTAATACGTAGTGTCATTTACTACCTCCGTCCATACACCTGGAATACTGAGTACCTGGTTGATAAACTTTGAAGTAGGGTATTCGCCAGGGCCATACTTGCCGAGTAAGACCGTCCATAGTGAATCAGTTTGAACTGAATCTTCTATTGCAGTGGTGTCCGTTGGACAGCCAACGGAGTCTACTGCTACCGAATCAGGTGTGTCTGGGCACTCATCAATACAATTATTGACCCCATCGGCATCATCGTCAATCAGGCATGTGTCTTCTGGCTCCTCGGGTGGCTCAGGGACATCCTGGCCTATATTATAGCGCAATCCTATAGATGTATAGAAGAAACGCTCCAGATCAGTCGCTCCTTCTCTGGTGCCATTGCCGTATGAGTTAACGTTATCAAGGTTATCGGTGAATGTAAAATGCATTTCTGTCCCTAAGTCAACTATCAGCCTTCGGTTGACACGATACTGCACACCCACTCCAACGGGTACCGCAAATGAAAACTGCGAGTACCGTTCCAAACCATCCAAATTGGCTTTTCGCAAATCAGATTCATACATGTAATCACGCTCTGTTACTTGTGCGCTGGTATTGGTGCTAAGTTCCTGCTCTGTGCGAATTGTACCATCTGACCAATAATAATATGGGTTGCCATTGGCGTCAAGGGTATCTCCTTTAGAGTTGAAATTAAATCCTTCAAATCCCAGGGACAAATAGGGGTGTATGCGTTTTTGTTCAGGTATCCAATTCATGAAATTGTGAGAAAAACTCACTCCACCTGCCTCTACGCGTGTTTGAAAGTTGAGATTCCGCGTGTCTGTCTGTTCGTCAACCGTGAATTTCCCTTTCAGGAAGTAAAGTTCAAGTGTGATAAACTTATTGGTTCTTGTTGATATTGAGACGTCGTAAGCAAGATTATCGGAAATTCTACTTCCTGCCTGGAATGTCACTAGATCTCCAAAATATGTCAGAAATCCTGCACCAAGCCCAAGTATAGGTTGGAAATAAGGAAGAGGTTTGTATTCAGCAATACCAGAGAGGTTGCTATCCTCAGTAGTTGATAGGTCAGTAGGAGCACCATTGTTATCTGTAACCGATATCAACGCTCGTGCTGAATCCTGGCCATTGGTCTCCATTCCACCAAAGCCGACTGCTATAGCCAATATCAAGCCAGCTTCCCGAAGGAATTTATCAAGATTTCTTGATTTACAGCTCATTAATTATTCCTTTTTGCATAGGTCCAATACCTCACATTAGTGCAATAAATGTAGGTAATTTATAATAAGATTATAATCTCCTATCAGGTGCTCCTGATGTCGGCTTATACTCTTGGAGATTGCTATACGAGTTTTTTGTTATTTTGTTTGCTTTATTGCACTTCCAACAGAAATTCGCAGTTCATTCTGGTATGCGGTAATGAAAGCGCCGGTAACTCCATTTTTATTTTGGCAGATAGGTAGGCCAGCTTTAGCTGCATCATATAGGGAATAGGAGCCAAGTGTGTACTTCCACAGACCGTTGTGCTTTTCTATACGTATCTGATCAGTAATATTGTACCTGGCTTTTAGTTGCCCAATATTCATCTCTTTGGCGGAGGCTGCAATTTGTATTCTGAATTCAATAATTACAGCTGCCTCATTTGTAGCCGGGGTCTGTTTTGGTTCCATATTCTCAGTTGTGTCACCTGGATTGCTAGTTGCACTGGATATGTCCATCGGCTTTTCCGGTACGCTTGGATCAATAGTAAGAATTGGCTCTTGTATTGCCACTAAAGTATCAGGTGGCAGTACAAATTCAATCAATCTATCGGGGATAGTGATTTCATGCTTTTCTTCATCTACAATGTAAGTGAAACGGCCCTTGATCATTTGCTTTCCAGTGATGTTCTCGTTAGGGGTGATCTTGAATTTTACAATCAATTCACGTTTTACAGGCATCCTATCCCAGATGTATTTAACGGTCGTTCCATCTTCCATGTACCTTGCGCTGTCACTAGAAGCGGAATCCACCTCAAACCCAGGTGGCAGCTCCAATAATACTCTGGCAAAGTTGGTGTTCACCCCCTTGAATATTTGTACAGCTATCTCAAAACTGTCACCTGCCAGAATACTATCAGGGGCATTCAGCTTTACGGAAACATCTTGAGTGTGCCCTTCCACAATACTCATGCATAAGGGTAGCAGTATAATAAGTAGACGAAATTTGTGTATCACGCCGGAATGATTCTAGCTGACTAGAAGTTTGGCTTTAGTAGATATTTCGAGTAGAATTTATCAATCTGTTTAACTGATTCTTCTGCCGTATCCACGATGGTAAAGAGATCCAAATCTTCAGCATTGATATTGTTTTCTTTTAGCAGTGTCGCTTTGATCCATGTGACCATACCGTTCCAGTAGTCCTTGCCTATCAGGACAATTGGAAATTTGCCTATTTTCTTAGTTTGTATTAGGGTCATAGCTTCAAATAGTTCGTCCATGGTCCCAAATCCGCCGGGTAGTACAATGAACCCCTGTGAATATTTCATAAACATCACTTTTCTTACGAAGAAGTAGTTGAAGTTAATCACTTTGTCAGGGTCAATAAAATCGTTTGCTTCCTGTTCAAATGGCAGAACAATATTTAATCCAACGGATTTGCCTTTGGCCTTTTTAGCACCTTTATTGGCCGCTTCCATGATACCAGGGCCTCCTCCAGTGATTACGCCGTATCCGTTACGTGTTAATCTGGATCCAACCTCTTCAGCCAGTTTGTAGTATTTGTTCGACGGCTTTGTACGCGCAGATCCAAATACCGAAACACAAGGACCTATTTTGGAAAGGGTCTCAAAGCCATCCACAAATTCACTCAGGATCTTAAAAATTTGCCAGGAATCAGAAGTTTTAATCTCGTTCCAATCTTTTTCAGCAAAAGCTCTTTTGATTTTGTAATCACTCTTTTTTGCGCTCATGGTTTTTTGTTTTAATTACAGTCCTAGCTCCTCCTGGAGGTACTTAGCTGTAATGCTCTTTTTGTTTTTGATCACTTCTTCAGGGGTTCCTGAACAAACAATTTGCCCGCCGAATTTACCTCCTCCTGGTCCAAGGTCAATTATGTGGTCTGCAACCTTTATAATGTCAAGATTGTGTTCAATTACTACTACTGTATTTCCCTTTTCAACTAATTTGCTAAGCACTGTAAGGAGGACTCTGACATCTTCAAAATGGAGTCCGGTGGTCGGTTCGTCCAGGATATATAACGAGTTGCCAGTCATTTTCTTACTCAGCTCCGTTGCGAGTTTGACACGTTGCGCTTCTCCGCCTGACAGGGTGGTTGATGCTTGTCCAAGAGTTACATATCCCAATCCCACGTCTGCAAGTGTCCTTATTTTTTGAATTATGGCAGGCACACCATTAAAAAACTCCACCCCCTGGTCAATGGTCATGTTTAGTACATCACTTATGGATTTACCCTTGTAACGTACTTCCAGGGTTTCCCTATTATATCTCTTGCCATTGCATGTTTCACAGTTGACATACACATCAGGGAGAAAATTCATCTCAATGGTGCGCAGGCCGGCCCCTTTGCATGTTTCACATCTTCCACCCGTTACGTTGAAAGAGAATCTGCCAGGTTTATAGCCTCGAACTTTAGCTTCAGGAATATTTACGAAAAGTTTTCTGATATCCGTAAATGCACCTGTGTAAGTGGCGGGGTTTGATCTTGGAGTTCTTCCAATTGGGGACTGGTCTATTTCAATGACTTTGTCTATGTGTTGCAGTCCTTCGATTTTAGTGTATGGCAATGGTTTTCGAACCCCTTTGTAAAAATAGGTATTGAGAATAGGGTAGAGCGTTTTGTTAATCAGGCTGGATTTCCCGCTTCCTGATACTCCTGTAACACATATAAACATCCCCAAAGGCAGTTCCAGGTCAACTGACTTCAGGTTGTTCCCTTGAGCTCCTATTAGGGTCAGCTTTTTAGAATTGCCCTTTGACCGATGCGAGGGGATTTCAATTCTCTTTGTTCCGGCAAGATAATCTGATGTTAGCGTGTTCTTGATCGTAGATGGAGGTCCCTCAGCTACAATATTTCCGCCCATAATTCCAGCTCCAGGGCCAATGTCTATCACGTGATCTGCAGATTCAATCATTTGCTTATCGTGCTCCACAACAATCACGGAATTGCCGGAGTCTCTAAGTTTTTTTAAGGCTTCAATGAGCCTGGTGTTGTCCTGTTGATGCAGGCCTATACTTGGTTCATCAAGGAGATAGAGCACACCCACCAGTTTTGACCCAATTTGTGTGGCCAGGCGAATTCGTTGGGATTCCCCTCCTGACAGTTCTTTGGACCCGCGATTTAATGTAAGGTAATCAACTCCGACATCCAACAAGAATTGTGTTCGCGTTTTTAGTTCTTTTATAATTTCTTCGGCGATTATTTTTTGTCTTGATGATAGTCTCTCGTTCAAATTATTAATCCACTTTGCCAACTGTGTGATCTCCAAATTGGCAACATCAGCAATACTCTTTTCGTCTAGTAAGAAGTGCAGCGACTCCTTTTTTAACCTATTCCCACTGCACTCATGGCATTTTATCTTATTCATGAATCCGGTAGCCCATCTTTTTATTGCCGGTGTGGGTGCCTCGTTGAATTGCTTCAAAAGAAAATTAACGATGCCTTCAAAGCTTAACGTGTAATCGGTTGATATGCGCCTTGTATTGTCATTCTCATAAGACATGTTGTTAATCTTTAGCATGTCGTCGGATCCATAATAGATCGTATTTAACGCTTCCTTACTGATATCTTTCACAGGTGTGTCCAGAGTGAAATTATACTTGTCACCTATTGCCGATAACTGTTTGAAGATCCAGTTATTCTTGTGTTTACCTATAGGCTCAATTGCCCCGTCATTAATGCTTAGTTTGGTGTTTGGAGTAATTTTTTTAGGGTCTATTTCAGAAATGGTCCCTGTCCCTTTGCAAACCGGACATGCACCATAAGGGGAATTAAATGAGAAAGTATTGGGTTCAGGTTCGGCATATGAAATCCCTGTGGTGGGGCATACCAGGGATTTGCTCAGGTAAGTAGGTGTCTGTTCCACAGAGTCATCTTCATCATCCAATACCACCATGATGGTGCCGTTACCCTGAGACATAGCCAGGTTAACTGATTCGGCAATTCGCTTACTTGTTCGTTTGTTCACCTTAATTTGATCTACTACAATTTGAATGTCGTGAATCTTATACCGGTCAACTTTGAGCTTTGAGGTGATCTCTTTAATTTGATTGTCAACCCGTACTTTGAGGAACCCCTTTCTCAAAATCTGGTTAAATAGTTCACTATAATGGCCCTTTCGCCCTGTCACTACAGGAGCCAGTATCAGTATATTCTGACCCTCAAATTTCTCTTCCAAAAGAGTTATGATTTGATCAGTAGTAAACCTTATCATTTTCTCTCCGCTATTATAGGAGATTGCTTCTGCAGTTTTTGCATAAAGGAGCCGGAGAAAATCATAAATTTCAGTGGCGGTACCCACCGTGGATCTTGGGTTTCTGCTGGTAGTTTTTTGTTCAACTGAGATTACTGGACTCAAACCTGAGATCTTATCTACATCTGGCCTTTCAGATCCTCCGAGAAATTGCCTTATATATGTTGAGAAGCTCTCAATATAACGTCTTTGCCCTTCGGCGTATAGTGTATCAAATGCGAGCGATGATTTACCACTTCCACTAAGGCCTGTAATGACTACCAGTTTGTTGCGGGGTATGGATATGTCAAAGTTCTTGAGATTGTGTTCTCTTGCGCCTTCTACATGAATATACTGGAGTCCATGTTTTTTACCCCGAGCTGTTACCGATTGCTTATTAGACGGTACTGCTTGTGTTTTCTCCACTTTATTTATATCAGGGAATCCAGTAGAACGTTTCATCTGTTATTAGATGAATCGGAAGGCATTATGCTGTCATTGGCTAAGCCAATATTTGATGAGTCTGGTATTGCGTTGGCTGAATCCAGTTCTATTTGAGTAAAAACATAATAGCCACTATCCGGGATAATAATATTGTATGCTTTGCCTGATGTGTTGGGTAAATTGTGTCGCTTCAGCCAGGGGTTGTGCAGTTTAAGTATGCGATAATTAATGTCTAATGACCTGGCGAATCCAGCCAGATTTGTAATGGACGTGTCGACTGTGATAACATGAGTGGAAATATTTGGATACAGATCTTTATCCCGGAAGTGATATCCATATTTGCTGGGATTGGATACGATTTCCTTGACAGCTAATAAGCGGAAGACGTATCGCGATGTTTCTGTGTTCAGGTACAGGTCATAATAATTATCCGTTTTTTGTTTCTTGAGTTGTCTTTTTACACCCGCAATACCCCGGTTGTACGCTGCTGCTGCAAGCGTCCAATTATTAAATTCTCTGTAGGCTTCTTTAAGGTATTTGCAAGCAGCTTCTGCCGCAAGTTGCATATCGTATCTTTCATCTACGTGTTCATTTATTTCAAGATCATATGATTTGGCAGTAGCTTTCATCAACTGCCAATAGCCAGTGGCACCCGCCGGTGATATGATGTTGGTGAGATTACTTTCCACAAGCGGGAGGTATTTGAAGTCATCAGGTATCCCATATTTTTCAAGAATTGGTTCGATAACTGGAAACCAGCGGTTTGCTCTTTTTATATAAAGAAGCGTATTGGACTGATAGTATGTGTTAGAGAGTAGTTCCCTGTCCAGCCTATCCCGAATACTTCGGTCGTGCAAGGGTACGGGCTCATTACAGAAATGTATTCCTGTAGGAGTTGACACAGCAAATATTTTATAGTTGGACAGAAATTCAGTTAAATAGGGATCATCACTATTTGGGCTAGAGGAAAAGAAAGTGAACAACCTGAAGACAATAAGAAGGACGAGTACCCCCCCCAGTGCGATCAGCAGTTTCTTAACGGCCTGGAATATATTATTAATGCCCCACATACTATTAACGGTATCTTATTACTCCTATTTCGGTTCTTTATCGTTTTCTTTTGGCGAAGTAACCTTGGTAGTATAAAACAGTAAACTGAACACCAAAATTATGTATGCAGCAAACAAAGTTAAGTAACTATAGTCCCACGGGTTAATATACTTCACAATTACACTTACCAGTAACAAAGAAAAAGACGATATACACATGAAAAGGAAAGCCACCTTTCTATCTGAAAGTCCCAAATAGAAGAGATGGTGAGTGGTGTGGTCTCTTCCACCTACAAATGGCGAGATTCCCTTGCTCAATCTATTAATAAAAACAGTCGAGGTATCAACAATAGGAAGGATGAAAACTAGTATTGTTATAACAACTTTTTTTGAGATTGTAAGTAAACCAGTATTGTCGTTCGTGAGAGCATCAGTATTTCCGTTTAATGTTTCGGGTAAATTCCAGAAATACAATATTCCGATGGCACCAAGAAACAGGCCAAGGAACTGACTTCCCCCATCACCCATGTATATCTTCGACGGATGCCAATTGAAATAAAGAAATCCAAGTACTGCCGCCAACACTCCTGTTAACAATACCAAGTAGGGGCTGGATAAATCATTGTTGAGATAAATGATGAGCATAGCCGATAGAATAATAAAGATGGAGACAACACTCGAAATAGCATCCATATTATCTAATAAATTCATCGCATTAGTTATTCCCACTATCCAGAACATTGTAATGGCATAGTTCAGTTCGGGAATTTCAAATAGATCAATATAGATGCCCGAGTAAATGAGGATTAGTCCGCAGCATATTTGCATGGAAAATTTCAGGGTAGGGATAGTATTATAGGCATCATCAGCAAAACCCATAAGGAATGCGAGGGAGCTTGCAGCAATTAAGCCGATTAGCTGTTGGTTGTCAGCTGCTGATTCAACACCTGAGAGCATGGTACATGTGCCAAAAGAAATTATGAAGAGTATATAGAAAGAGATGCCACCAAAGCAAGGCTTCGTGGTTGACTGCCACCTAATGATCTTCTTGACCTTGTTTCGTGGGCCCCATCCCGAGAATTTCAGTGTTAAACCGTTTATTAACCAAGAGATAACTACCGCAACCAGGAAGAACCCCACATAGGTCAATAACATATCGTTAGAAAAATCTATCATATTCTAATCCTATCTCAGCAAGAAGGGGGGCTAATCAAATAAACTGTTAAATGAGTCAAAGGGTTCTCCCTGCAAGTCCTTGTCAGATAAAACAGGGTGGTTTTCACCCCAGTCAATATCCAGAGTTTTATCGTCCCAAAGCAGGGTGCCTTCCGAATTCTTATTATAGACGTTAGAGCTCTTGTAGTTCACAATGGTATTGTCTTCAAGTGTCATGAATCCATGTGCAAAGCCAACTGGAATCAGCAGCATCTGTTTAGTTTCGCCGGTGAGCTTTATACTGAAATATTGCCCATATGTTTCAGATGAATTGCGAATATCTACGACTACATCCAAGATTCCTCCCCTTACTACCCGCACCAATTTGGCCTGGGCAAATGGGGGATTTTGAAAATGTAATCCCCTCATTACGCCGCGCTGAGATTTAGATTCATTATCCTGCATAAACGAATCAGTGAATCCATTAATCTTGAGTATGTCCTGCCTGTAGGATTCAAAAAAGTATCCCCTCTCGTCTTTGAAGATGTTCGGAGAGATAATCAGCAGACCCTCAAGTGGCGTAGAATGAACTTCCATACTTTTAGTGCCAAAAACCTTTCTGGATTAATGTTCGGCCAAACAGGCGTTGCCAAAAGGTCTTCTCCTCGCTAGTCGATTCCTCATCATAATATCCATACCCATAATTATAGGCATATCCATAACCGTAATTATAGCCGTTTCCAAACATGCTATCGGTGTCTACACCATTAAAAACTACTGAAAGGTTCTTAACCTTGCTTTCCGTAATAAGTCGTTCCACATTACTGATATAATTTTTCTTAGAGCTATTGGCCCTAAACACATAAATAGGATAATCAGCCTTTTGAATC